>OKWK01000165.1_pt1 | contig 64957 bp, 49 predicted proteins | sample 1607181 | NCBI WGS metagenome assembly OKWK01 (sample SAMN07501053, study PRJEB24779) | human gut metagenome | isolation source: stool | host: human infant | place: USA: Pittsburgh, PA
AATTATTATCCCATAAGAAAGTGGGATTGAGAATAAAATGTAGTAGTTATTACTACAACTATATTATACGAGGAGGAAAAAATGAAATTAACTACAAAAGATTTGACTAAAATCGGAGTATTTGGTGCTTTGACTATCGTTCTTGGGCTTACTCCTTTGGGAATGATTCCGATTGGACCAGTTAGAGTGACTACACTACATATTCCAACTATTGTTGCTGCTTTGGTTGCAGGACCTTGGGTTAGTTTATTCGTGGGATTATTGTTCGGTTTGTTTTCATTGGTAAATAATATTATTGCACCGACAATTCTTTCATTTATGTTCTACAATCCGTTGGTTTCTGTGCTTCCAAGAGTTTTGATAGCTGTTGTGACTTATCAAATTTACAACAAATTAAGAGACAAAAACGATGTGATCCGCTACGGAATTCCTGCAATTTGCGGAAGTGTTATGAACACAGTTGGTGTCTTAGGAATGGCGTTTATTTGTCATTCAAAGCAAATCGAAAGCGTTATGCATGTCAAAGCGCAATATTTTCTTGGAGGAATTGTCGCTACGAATATGCCTTTTGAAATCGTGATATCATTCGTGTTGGCGATTTTGATTGCAAAAAGTGTAAACAAAAACAAATAGTTCAATAAAAAAATCCACAAGATTTTGAAAATCTTGTGGATAATTTTTTGTTTTAATCTTCGACGTCATCACTGATGTTGCAAGATCCCAAAAATCTTCTTCTGATATCTTGACCAGTTTTTGTTCCTGCAACTCCACCCATTCCTGTTTCTCTCAATGATGGTGGAAGAGTTTTGCCGACTTTTCTCATTGCTTGGCACACTTCTTCGAATGGAACTATACTTGTGATTCCTGCCAATGCCATATCAGCGCTAATCATTGCGTTTGTAACGCCCATTGCATTTCTGAATGTGCAAGGATATTCTACAAGTCCTGCGATTGGGTCGCATACAAGTCCCAATACATGTAGGATTGCAAATGATGCTCCATGGAATATTTGCTCAATAGATCCACCTCTTAAAAATATCAACGCCCCTGCTGCCATTGCTGCTGCAGATCCTGTTTCCGCTTGGCAGCCTCCGTCAGCGCCAGAAAATGTTGCGTATTTTCCTAACAATTGTCCAACACCGATAGCTACTAACATTGCATCGATAAGTTCGTCGTGTGAGCAGTTGTATCTTTGTTTAAAACTCATAAGAGCTGCTGGCAAAATTCCCGACGAACCTGCAGTAGGTGATGCTACGATTTTTCCCATTGCTGCACTGATTTCCAATGTAGAAAAAGCCATCGCCATTGCTTCTGCTGTAAATTGTCCTACTATTGGTTCATTTTCATTTGCATAAACGTGCATTTTATGTGCAAATCCGTCTATCATTTTTTGATTAGTCACTGAAGGTGTTTCCAAGAAATCTGTCGCAGATTTTTCCATAACATCTAGCATATGTGACAATTCACTTCTGATGAATTCTTCAGATTTGCCAGTTCTTTCGTTTTCTATTTCTATAACGTATTCGTAAAAAGGTCTGTTTTCCCTCTTAACAGTATTGATTATTTCTAATGATGTATCAAACATAAACTCTCCTTAATTTCGTTGAATATATTTTGTGAAAAGAAATCTATCGTCTTTCAATAAATTTTCTGTCAAATCTTCGCCGATATTTTTGTCTAATTCAACAATCAAAGTTACTATTCCGTCATGTTTCAACGTCTTCATTCCTTCGATGTTGTAACCATTTCTGGCAAGTTCTGAAGAAATATCCGCAATAATTCCTCTTACATCCACGTATTTCAATAAAATTGTAGGATAGCTTCCTGTAAATTGAACAGCTATTCCGTTGATATCTATGATTTCAATATTTCCTCCACCGATTGATGAGCCAACGATGTACATAGTAGTTCCATCTTCGTATGTAAATGTAATCTTCGCAGTATTTGGATGCACATCCCCTAAGTCAGCTTCTCTGAAAACATAGTCAATTCCTCTTTGATCAGCGATTGCAAATGAATCTCTAAGTCTAATGTCGTCTGGTTCAATTCCCAATACACCAGCTAACAAAGCTCTGTCTGTACCGTGACCCTTGTAAGTTTTCGCAAATGATCCGTGAAGATCAAACTCAACTTTTTTGAACTCATTTCCAGCAATCAAAAGAGCAGTCTTTGCAATTCTACAAGCACCTGCAGTGTGAGAGCTAGAAGGTCCAATCATTACAGGTCCCAAAATATCAAAAATATTATATTCTCCCATAAAAACCCCCTAAGTATTTTCCTTAACAATTATATCATATCAAATTCAGTGGATAAAGAAAATCAGGAAAATTTTCCTAAAAAAAAGAGAGGCTCTAAGCCTCCCTAAATTTTATTTATGGAATCCTGCTGGATCGTTAGTTTCATCTGCAAACCAAATATCAGCATAACCACCGTTAATTGAAACTCCCATCACACTAATAGTGTTCCAGTCATCTTCTCCAACGATAACTTTGTTGTGACCTTGGGAATTCTTCCAAATATTAAGTGCTCTTGATGCTGCATCATCTGTTGTGAAATCACTCATGGCAGAAATTTCGTATCCGTCAACTTTGAAGTTTGTCAATTCTTTTGGTTTATTCCACATACCTTCTTGGTATTTGTGATCTGGCGTGTACATTACCGGTTTCCATTTTCCGTGATTTGACCAGCTGTGAAGATTTGCTGGTATTCCTCTTTTGTCCTTCCAACTTTCGCTGTAATATTTGTTTTGGTCGTTGTTGTGAGTTCTTGCAACAAATGTCAATGACTTAGAAACTTTTAATGGCTTCAATCCTTTTGATTTACGATAGTCGTTGATTTTTTTAGCTAATTCTTCTTCTCTTAATGAAAGAGGTGTGTTGATGTTGAAGTTAGAAAGATTAGTGTCTTTTACTCTTTTTCCTTCAGTATTTGGTTTTTGTTCTGGTTTCTTTTCTGGTTTATATTCGCCAGTTAATTTTTCGTATTGAATTTTTGAAACTGATTTTTCTCCACCAATTATAGTTACTTGTTTTATTCCGTTTTTGTCTATAAAAGATTTTATGCTGTCAATTGCTGAATCGTCAGATAATAAAATTCCTGAATTCATTTTAACTGCAAGTGGTGCTGCTGATAAAGCGTCTGGATAATCTCTTCCATCAGCGATTACAGCTTTTTCAGTTGTACCGATTTGTTTCATTACTTCTATTGAAGTATCATTTCTATTTTTGCCGGAAATTCTTGCTACATTTTCCAATCCTTTAATACTTACAGAATTTTTGCCGCCAATTATAGTACTGATGTTTTTTGCTTCAACACCTTTTGGCAAGGTTTTTCCGTTAGTTAATACAAGAGTTTTGTTTTTTGAAATAGCGTAAGGAGCTGCGGACAACGCATCAGCGAACTTTTCACCATTAGCCAATACGATATTGTTCTTAGCATTTAATACTTCAGCTACTTTTGTTGATGTTTCGTATCTGTCATTTCCAGAAATTCTAGTGATTTTTTTACCTTGAAGTTTTAGTGTTTTTTCTACACTTTCAGATACAGATCCTTTACCACCGATAATGATGACTTCTTTCGCTCCAAGTCTGTCGATTTCTTTTTGTAAATCAGAAGATGCTCCTGCTTTTTCTGTCAATAAAATTGGTGCTTGATCCGCAAAGTTTCCAGCAGTCAATGCATCAGCAAATTTTTCGCCGCTAACTACGACAACCTTGTCACTCTTTGAAAAAGCGTGCTTACTAATTTCGATAGACGTATCGTATCTATTATTGCCTTTAATTCTTTGAACATCCACACCTTTAGCTGCAAATGACACTTGTGGAACAATGTTTGCTAGTATTACTCCTGCTAACATTAATCCCAATACTTTTTTGTTTTTCATAATTTTTCTCCTTCTAATTATTAATACTAGGTTTCCTTATGTGAGGATACCGTTTTTGTATTTACAATTATATTATACATCATAAATGTATTAATGTAAAAATCTTTTTATGTCGTTATCTCCTATTAAAACAGTCCACAATTTTTTTATAACAAACTATTACAATTTTGTGTTTAATTTTTCCAATTTTAAAATTTAGAAATCAACAATTTCAGCGAACGCAATTTTCGTGCATGAAGTTTTCAATTTTATCGTTACTTACTTAAAAGATTTTCAAATATAGCAAACATTTATGCTAAGAATATCATACGGATGAAATTGCTTTGATTTCAAATCGAAAAAATCCGTCAAAAATTTGACCGCGTAAGCGAAGCGTGCTTCAAATTTTAGGATTTTAAGATTTAGAAATCAACAATTTCAGTAGTCTAGATATTCGTGCATGAAGTTTGCTCATTTTTATAATCGTCAATAAAAAATGGTCCCTATAAAAGAGACCATTCATCTATCTAACTACTACTGCCATTTGTCTTGACAAATAATTTTCAGATAATTCACTGTATGATTTTGTGATTTCGTTTGAGTACCAAGGATCTGCAATGTAGAATCTGTTTGTTTTTGGATTGTAGCCGTTGATGCAAATTCCGTGGTTGTTTGCGAAAAATCTCTTTCCGTAAACATTAGTTGACCATCTTGGTTTTTCCCATCTTAATGTTCCGTAGTACATAATTGTGTTACCATTTTGAAGTTCTGCTATTATATCTCTCATATTTGAACCAGAAATATTTTCTGCTTTTCCATTTGCAAATCTGTTTGCAAACTTAGTCATTGGTTCTGGATTCATATATGTCGCCATAACTCTTGTGTGGTAATAAGCATCCCAAACGTAAGGATTTCTTGAAAAACCTGTGTTGTTATTGTTAGTGTTCATAGGAAGTTGATTCAAAAATTCGTTGTATGTGTAATCTAACGCATAACCTTTTGCTTGTAATGCATGATACATTGCAGTAGGTTCGCAACCAATTGGGGCCGCTTTTTGTTTAATGCCACGTTGTGATTTTGGATTCATTTGGTTCATTATATTTGGAACTGTTATGTGTGATATTCCGAAATCTTGTGGATTGTAATATTTGAATCCTTCCGGTCTAATCCATCCCTTAATTCCATTGAATGATAAGTTAACCCATTTATCTTCAACCTTAACAACCTTCAAAATCTTGTTAACTGCAACATCGATTACTTTTTTCGCTGTGTCTTTCATTTCAGTCAACAAAGAGATAGCTTTGTTATTAACAACGTAATCTTTTAATCTGAATACATTTCTATCAGTTTTGTAAACTTTAATTAATTCTTTCTTCAATAAAGCGTTCTTAATATTTGTGAAGCAATCATCAGAGATAGATTTTTCGCCGCCAAATACATATGATTTTTCTTCTACATTCAAACCTTTCAAGTAGTTTTCATGAGTTTGAGTTTTGTTAGAAGAATTCGCTTCTTTTTCCAATTGAATGTTATCTTTTGGAACTAAAACAATTGGCGCGTCGATTTTTTGACTAACTGGTGCTGCTGCTAATGCATCTGCATACACTTCTCCTGTCGTAAATATAGCTTTTTTGGCGTTTGGATAAGCTACTTTGGATACTTCAACGCTTGTTTTGTATCTGTCAGCTCCTGCAATTCTTGTGGATTTCAAATTAAGAATGCTGTCGATTTCTGCTTTTACAGAATCGCTAATGCTGTTAGTTCCACCTACAATATAACTTTTTAAAATCTTTGTCTTATCGATTGATGATAAATACTCTTTGATTGATGTAGGTAGTACATTTTTTTGAACTAAAAGTATTGGAGATTTTGCTTTGTTTGCAAGTCCAACCGAACTCAAACTATCTGCATAATTTTCTCCACTAGCAAATACCAATGTGTCCGCATCTTTCTTATTCTTTGCTAATTTTGCGTTGACAGCGTATCTGTCATGTCCGTCGATTCTTTCAACTTCAATTCCCATTTTTTTCAAAAATTCTTCAACATCTTTGCTGATTGTCTTTTCGCCACCAATGATGTGAACTTTTTTGATGTTTCTGTTCTTAAGTTGTTCTTTAGTCTTTTCGTTTAGCTTTGAACCTTCAGTGTACAAAATCGGCATTTTACCGTCAGTGATGTTTCCAGAGCTTATCGCATCTGCAAACACTTCGCTTGATGAAAGTACAACTTCTTCTGCCTTGTCGAAAAACTCATCGTGAATCTTATTTGCAGATTCAAACCTGTCATGTCCTTCCACTCTTTCAGCTACATTTTTGTCCGTAAGAACTTCCTTGTGTTGTTCTTTTTCCTCTTGTGGTTGTTCTTCCTTTTGGTTTTCTTTTTGATTAGACTTTTCTGTAGAATTTTCCTCTTGTTTTGTACTATTTTCAGGATTTAGTTGTGTGTCATTTACTTCAACTTTAGGTGAAATAATGTTTTCTTCTTCCGCATAACTAATTCCTGTAGTCATGGAAAATGCTAGTAAAAAAGCTATCAATAATTTCTTTTTATTCATACCTTCCTCCTCAATAAAAATTATACCACATATTGAGGAAATAAAATCATTTTTTATACATAAAATTCCGCCTGTGCATCCCACAATTTTTTGTACATTCCGTTCTTGCTTATTAAGCTGTCGTGATCTCCAGTTTCAGCAATTTTTCCTTTGTCGAACACGATAATTTTGTCGGAGAATTTGCAACTAGATAACCTATGTGAGATAAAAATCGCAGTTCTGTCTTTGATTATTTCGCCCAATTTCTCGTAAATTTCAGCTTCACTTATAGGGTCAAGGCTCGCAGTCGGTTCATCCAAAATCAAGAACGGACTGTCTTGGTACAATGCTCTTGCAATGGCGATTTTTTGTTCTTGACCTTTGGAAACGCTAATTCCATTTTCGTCGATATCTTTGTACAGATAAGTTTGGATTCCCTTATCCCATTTTTGAACATCGTCGTACATTCCGACATCTTTGAGCGATTGAACTACTTTTTCTTCGTCGTAATCCATTCCCGAAGCGACATTTCGTGCCAATGGATATGCGAACAAATTAAAATCTTGGAATACAACTGAGAATATTTTCAAATACTCATCGTATCTGTATTTTTTGATGTTAATTCCATTCAACAAGATTTCCCCTTCAGTAACATCGTAAAATCTAATCAACAACTTCACAAAAGTAGTCTTGCCACAACCGTTTTGCCCTACAATCGCCAATTTTTTCCCAAGGTCGAATTTCAAATTGATATTTTTCAATACCCAATTGTCAGTTCCAGGATATTTGAAGCTGACATTTTTAAATTCGACTTCGTATTTTTTGTCGGATCTTTTTTCCGTAGTCAAACTTCCATTGTAAAACTCCGATTTTTTGTGCAAATAATCCATCGTAAGTTCTGCGTACGGAGTGTTACCTTTGTACAATGCAACGCCTTCCAAGAATTTCGACAAATTGCTCGTAAAATTTATCAAACTTCCCAAATATTGACTTAGCATTCCTATTGAAATAGCTCCGAGCAATGATTTGGATACTACGACAAGATATATCAACAAAACTTGTAATTTAGAGAAAAATTCGCTGAGTATTTTGTATGTGACACCTTCTGTCGACATAATTCTGTCAAAAACTCCACCAGGATTGAAAATCCCACATTCATTAAGCATATTAGCTGCAATGTTATATTGACGATACATTCTAGTATCAAGCATTCTATATTGATCTCTCATCCTAAAAAAATAAAATGAGAACACTCGATTTCCAAATTTTCCTTCTTCATTTATTTTATGCCAAATTTCAAATTGTTTTCCGTTAATTTTCTGTGAAATCCAAGATAAAAATACAACCACTACAATCAACAAAACATTTATCCAAGCGCTATTCAATAACGAAAATTTTTCTGGTGCGTTCCATTTCGTCACTAAAAATTGATACGACAACACCAAACTACCTATCATCGCCAATAAAGACTCCAATATCATATCGTATGCGTAAAGAACTCTTATAATTCCGAATTCACCGAAGTTTATGTTTTGTTCTATATTCGATTTTTCTCCAATAATTTCTGTATCTTGGGATTGTTTGTAATCCAATTCATTGTATTTTTCGGATAAAATGTGGAAAAATATCTCGTATTTCTTGTCATTGTATGTGTTTTGGATTTTATTCGTCAAGGCGATAATAATTTGAATGAAAAACACTGACAACAAAGCAATTACTGCCCATTTACCTACAAATCGCACAGGCATCTTGTTAACAATTCCATCTATCATTCTAGCAGATGCGTAAATACTAATTAACGGGAAAACTGCTGAGAATAAACAGTTAAGAGTGTAGTTGATGATTAGTTTTTTGTAATTTTTCCACAAAACACTCCAAGTATCTTTGAATAGTTTAAGATTCTTTTGCATTGTAGTCCTCCCTGTAATATTTCGCTTGAGTGTCGAACAAATACTTGTACGTTCCACCTTTTTCCATCAATTCTTCGTGAGTTCCACGTTCTTCAATCCCCTTATTTCCAATCAGCAAAATGTAATCGCAAAATCTCGTCGAAGCCATTCTATGAGAAATAAAAATCGATGTGTGGTTTTTCGTTAGTTCGTTGTATTTGTTGTACAAATCCCTCTCTGCCAATGGATCAAGAGCTGCAGTCGGCTCGTCCAATATCAAAAACTTCGAATTCTTGTATAAAGCTCTCGCAAGAAGTAGTTTTTGAGTTTCCCCACCAGATAAAACTGGAGAATCTTGGTAGATATATTTTTCAATCGTGTTGAATACACCTTTTGGAAATTCCTTAACCTTGTCATAGAGGCCTGCCAATTTCAACACTTCTTCCACGCCTTCCACATCATCTGTGGATTTTGATTGCGTTACATTCATGTATATTGTTTCCGGCAATATCGAATAATCTTGGAACACCGCAGAGAAAATCTCGTAATATTTTCTTCTGTTGAGTTCTCTTAAATCAATTCCATTGACAAGCACACGACCTTCTGTTGGATCCAAAAATCCTATCAAAAGTTTAATCAGCGTAGTTTTCCCCGATCCATTGAGTCCAACTACAGCGACCTTTTCTTGTGGGTTGACTTGGAAGTTCACATTCTTCAATACATATTCGTCACTACCTGGATATTTATATCCCACATTTTCGAATTTTATCGTAATATCCTCGTCGGGATTTAATTCGATTCCTCCATCCTTTTTGAACTTTTCTTCCAAATCCACAAACTCTCTTACAGTTGCGATGTCCTTCGCTTCCATAAAAAGCACACTCAGAAAATTGAACAATCTTTGAACATCATAGCCGAATTTTGTTTGTGCAGAAAAAGCCAACAAGAACATACTTGCATCGATCTTGCCATTGACTGCAAAATTTATCAAATAATAATATGTAACGGAATTTCTCAAAAGGTTGAACACGCAATCCAAGAAATCTGCCATCAACATTTTGTTGCCCATTTTGTTCAAGAAATCATCGTACAACACAAAAACGCTGTCGTAAATATCGTCCAGCCAATTTCCTAGGCCAAACATTCTGATATCTTTTGCGTATTCTTGACTGCTCACTGAATAAATGTAGTTGAATTCCTTCTCAAATTTAGCCTGAGTTTTCCTATTATCGTACTTCCATTGTTTAAGTTTTTTGGAATACAGAAAACTAATCAAACTAGCGATAATCGACACCAAAATTATGAAAATAGGAAGCCTTGCAAGTAAAATCAAATACACACTCGTGCTGATTAATAAATACAAAACGTCTTTCATCGTAATCCAGATATGTTCCGTCGCTACATCATTTCCTTTTAGATTTGTGTTCGCCTTTTCTGATATATCCAACACATTTTTGTCCAAAGTCATCTCGTAATCCATCGACAAGAATTTTTCTATACATTGATTCATCAAAATACTTCTTATGTAGATTTTCTTGGACAATATTCTCAAATCCAACGACTCTTTTGTCGCAGAACAGATGAATATCAAAACCGCAAACACAACAACAGTAAGCATAATTGTTGTGAAATCTTGTGAGTTTTCAACCATTTTGATAATTTGTGGAGTAAAATACAACTGTAAAATATCAATCCCAGCAGTTGTGATAGCCATAATTATCAGAATGAAAATCAAACTTTTTTGGTTGTTCCACGCAAGATTGAACATAAATTTTATATTATCATTTGTAGAATATTTTTTCTTCATAATTACCTCCCAATAATATATTAACCGAAATACTCTCGTATTTACGTTTTAGGGATAAGCATATCAAAAACAGGGATGACTATATCAAAATCTCCGTCGTAAAAGCATTGTCCTCTGAATTTCTGTTGATGTAACCGTCGTATTTGTCGACGATTTCGTCAATACTGATAAGCCCCAGGCCTCTGTTCTCGCCCTTTGTCGATTTGAAAATTCTGCCAAACTTCTCCTGTTTTTTGCTGCTTGTCTTGTTAGTAAATGAAATGTACAATTTATTGCCCTTCATATCCATATAAATCCTGATAAATCTGTCCTCTTCTGGCAAATTTCTCACCGATTCAATCGCATTGTCGAACAAATTTCCAATAATCGTCGCCAAATCGATATCTTTTGTATCCAAAATATTTGAAATCTTGCAGTCGGCAATGCATTTTATATTTTCATTAGTCGCCATAGTAATCTTGGAGTTCAAAATAGCATCCGCCATCCTATTTCCAGTCCTAATCACAGGTGCTATTGAATGCAAATTCTCATCCAAATTATCCAAGTAGTTCTTGATAGATTCCATATCATTTTCAGCAACAAAAGAGCGCAAAGTTTGCAAGTGATTTCTGTAATTGTGGCGAAATTTTCTGATATCGCGGTACATATTCTCCACTTCTTGATAATGAGTGTTCAACAGTTGCTGTTGATATTCAAAAATATCTTTTTTAGAAAACAAAATCCTAATTTTACTCAAAAATCTCATATCTCACCTAATAAAACTCAATAATTTTTCTGTTAAGCTCGTTGAACTTCGCATTTGACAACAAAAATTTGCTATCATCCTCCAACAAAACATAATCCTTCTTTGTTTCTGCGATTTTTTCAATATTAATAATCTCCGAACGACTCACCCTGAAAAATCTGTCATCCAGCATATCCAATAGTTGTGTCAACGTCATCCTAATTCTGTAACTTTTATTTTGTGCGAAAATATCCACGTAATTTTTGTCCGAAATACAACTGAAGATATCCTTCAACGAAATCTTCGTATTAATCCCGTCGTTCTTGACTATAATGAACTTTTCCTTGTTGTTCATTTGATTAGTCGCCTTGTCCAAAAGTTCGAAAAGTTTCTCCTTTTTTATAGGCTTAATCAAAAAATTCAAAGCATTGACATCATATCCGTATCCGATATATTCTGGATAACCACTTATGAAAATAATCTGAATATCAGAATTTTTCTCACGAATTCTCTTGGATAATTCCACGCCATTAATTTTTTTCATCTCAACATCCAACAATAAAATATCTATATAATCTCTCTCATCGTATTTGAATATAAAATTCTCACCAGATGTAAAAAGCTCAGTCTTCAAATCGATTTTATTGATATTTGCCCATTCTTCGCAGTATTTCTTATACAAATTTCTTATATTTTCTTCGTCATCTACGATTGCAATATTCATAACACACCTCTGTCTTATTTTATCACAACAAATTATTTTCCAATAAAAAAAGCTACTGACACCTTGTGCCAATAGCTAATAATTATTTTTCTCGTAAAAACTCTAACAATTCATCCTTTATTTTCTCATCATGAAGTGCAAAATCAACCGTAGCCTTCACAAAACCAAGCTTGTTACCTACATCATATCTCTTGCCGATGAAATCATACGCAATCATCTTGCGTTTTTCGGCTAACTTGTTCAAAGCATCAGTCAATTGAATTTCGTTGTTCTTGCCAGGTTTTGTTTCGTGAAGAATCGGAAAAATATCTGGCGTTACAATGTATCTTCCAAGAATTGCCAAGTTAGTTGTAGCCTCCTCACGACTTGGTTTTTCAACCAACGACTCAACCTCAGTAATTCTATCCGAAGTCTTCACACCATTCACAATCCCGTACTTATCAACATCATCCCACGAAACTTCTTGCACACCCAAAACCGGCGTCTCTTCCATTTCGTAAATATCAGCCATTTGTTTGATACAAGGAAGCTCATCAGAAGTATTGTAGATAATATCATCGCCCAACAAAATTGCAAAAGGCTCATCACCAACAAAACTTTCCGCGTATTTTATCGCATCTCCAAGCCCGTTTTTCTTCTTCTGCCTAATAGTGTAGATGTTCGCCATCTTCGAAAGCTCGTGAATTTCTCGTGATATCTCCGAAGACTTCTTGTTCAATTCGTATTCCAATTCGAAATTCACATCAAAATAATCCTCGATAGATCCCTTATCCTTGCTTATAATAATCAAAATATCCGTAATTCCAGAATCCACAACCTCCTTTACAATATGATGCAAAGTTGGTTTGTCGTAGATTGGAAGCATCTCCTTCGGAACAGATTTCGATGCAGGAAGCATCCTCGTACCAAAACCAGCCGCAGGAATAACCGCTTTTCTTACCTTCATTGTCACTCCTCGTGTTATAATTTTACGCCATAAATCATTTGTCTCTATTAATATTGTAACAAGAAATTGTGTTTTTTTCTATAAGGTGTTTGGGTGTTGTATGATTGGGATATTTCAATGCTTACAAAAAGTGCAAAACCGATTTGCACGAATATCTGACTTACGAAAATAAAAAAATCCTCACGCTAGTGACCCTAAAATCTCAAGTGCGCCTCCGGCTGGCACGAGTGAGATTTTCTACGGGTCACTTCGCTTGGATTTTTAGTTATTTTCTCCAGATGATATTCTTAGCAAAATCGGTAATCCACTTTTTACGCGACACAGAATTTATCTCATCTCCTTCTCCCCCGTTATAATACTTTCCTATTTTTAAATGATATTTTTTATATTAATCTCTTTATCCCTATAGATATACAAAATCAGATTACTGCATTTGCTAAAAAATTAATCTAAGCATTCATAATAAAAGCTCGTAACTAAGCGAGTCATCTGGAGAAAATTGTGTCAAATTCAATCGATGAAATTCGTTAAAAAATCTCATTGTCTGAGTGCGTAGCACGAGTTTGAGATTTTAGAATTTCGAGATTAGAATTTGCCAATTTTCGTAAGCTAGACGATGCGTGTTACGACTTTTATTCCGTATCCTTGTGTTGCGACAATTTTTTTGTACCACAATAAAAAATAGGCAAGCCCTGTGTTCTTACCTATTTCCCAAAATCTATTTCTTTTTAATTCCCAATTCACCATCTACATTTGTGATAACGACAGTGTCTTTGTCAGTTACAGTACCTTTTATCAATTCACGTCCAAGTTTTGTTTCGACGTTGGATTCGATAAATCTCTTAACTGGTCTTGCACCGTACAATACATCGTATGCTTTGTCGATAATCAAATCTTCTGCAGATTCGTCAATTTCGATGGTGATTTGTCTGTCTTCCAATTGTTTTTGCAACAATGAAACTTGTTTTTCAATAATCTTGTAGATATCATCTTTTGTCAACGGTTTGAACATTACGATATCGTCAATTCTGTTCAAAAATTCTGGTTTGAATCTGGATTTCAATTCGTCCATTACAGAATTTCTGCTTTCATCAGAAATATTTCCATGATCGTCAATTCCTTCAATCAAATCCATTGATCCAATATTACTTGTCATTATGATAATTGTGTTTTTGAAATCGACAGTCCTACCTTTGTTGTCTGTCAAACGTCCGTCATCCAAAACTTGCAACAAAATGTTAAACACATCTGGATGTGCTTTTTCGATTTCGTCGAACAAAATCACTGAGTATGGTTTTCTTCTGACAGCCTCAGTTAGTTGACCACCTTCATCGTATCCAACATATCCTGGAGGAGCTCCGACAAGTCTACTTACTGCGTGTTTTTCCATATATTCTGACATATCAATACGAATCAAATTCTTTTCATCATCAAACATATTTTCAGTCAAAGCTTTTGCAAGTTCTGTCTTACCAACACCAGTTGGTCCAAGGAATATAAACGAACCAATTGGTCTGTTGAGCGATTTCAAACCGCTTCTAGCTCTGATGATTGCATCAGTCACAGCAGTTACAGCTTCATCTTGTCCCACAACTCTCTTGTGCAACAACTTGTCCATATTCAAAATCTTGTCACGTTCTGTTTCCACCAATTTTGTCACAGGAATTGAAGTCCATTTGCTTACAACTTCTGCGATTTCATCTTCAGTCACGCTTTCTTTTATAATTGAACTGTCATCTTCGTCCATTTTCTTGTTCAATTCTTCAAGCTTGTTTTCAAGTTCGACTAATTTTCCGTATTTTAATTCTGATAATTTTTCAAAATCGTATTTTCTTTGAGCTTCTTCCATTTCGTGTTTTACAGCTTCGATTTCAGATTTTGTGTCCTTGATTTCGTCGACCTTGGATTTTTGTTGAGTCCATTCCATATACATCGCATCAAACTCGTTTTTAGTATCTTGCAATTCTTTTTCCAAATTTTCGAGTCTGATCTTGCTCATTTCATCGTCTTCTTTGTTCAAAGCAGCACGTTCGATTTCAAGTTGCAATATTTTTCTCTTAGTTTCGTCGATGTTTTCAGGCATAGAATCAATCTCAGTTCTAACCATAGCACTTGCTTCGTCCATCAAATCAATAGCTTTGTCTGGCAAAAATCTGTCAGTAATATATCTGTCCGACAAAGTTGCCGCAGCGATTACAGCATTGTCAGTGATTTTGATTCCGTGATAAATCTCGTATTTGTCCTTGATACCACGCAATATCGAAATCGTGTCTTCTACTGAAGGCTCTTCAACCAAAACTTTTTGGAATCTTCTTTCCAATGCTCCATCTGTTTCGATGTATTTTCTATATTCATCCAACGTTGTAGCGCCTATTGTTCTTATCTCACCACGTGCTAACATTGGCTTCAACAAGTTTGCTGCATCCATTGCTCCTTCTGATTTTCCAGCTCCAACCAAAGTGTGAATCTCGTCGATAAACATAATGATTTTGCCATCAGATTCTGCCACTTCTTTTAAGACAGCCTTCAATCTTTCTTCGAATTCTCCTCTGAATTTCGCACCGGCAATCAAACTTCCCATGTCCAATGCAAAAATAGATTTGTTTCTCAAAGTTTCTGGAACATCGTCATTGACAATTCTAAGCGCCAAACCTTCCACAATCGCAGTCTTACCAACACCAGGTTGACCAATCAACACTGGATTGTTCTTCGTCCTACGACTCAAAATCCTAACGCTGTGTCTGATCTCATCGTCACGACCGATAACTGGATCAAGCTTTCCTTCCTTAGCCAAATCAGTCAAATTACGACCGTATTTTGTCAACACATCTGTTGTATCTTCTGGATTATCAGAATCTATCTTTTGATTTCCCCTCAAATCCTTCAAATTAGATGCGAAGTTTTGCTTGTTAACATTATAATCTTTCAACAAAACTGCACTAACAGTGTTTTTTTCTCCTAAAATACTCATAAAAATATGTTCCACTGACACGAAACTGTCTCCCATGGACTTAGCTTCGTCCTCTGCTTTCAACAAAATTCTTTGGAAAGCAGTGCTTGGATACACACTCGATTGACTGTCATTTTTAGGAAGAGAATCTATTTTTTGATTAAAAGCGCTCACAATTTGTTTATAATCTGAGCCCAATTTTTGGATAGTCTTTGCAACTATTGAATCTGAATCAGACAACAACGCATAGCTCAAATGAACATCCGTTACTTCCGGATTGCCCAATTTTATCGCAGTATTTTGCGCATCTTGAATTGCTTGAACAGATTTTTGTGTGAATTTGTTTAAATCCATAATCCTTACCTCCTAACATTATTCAGATAATTCGTATAATTTTTTGTATAATTCTTCTTGTTCTTCGTTTAATTTTGTAGGATTTACGATGGAAATTTCAAGATACAAATCACCTTTGACACCTTTCATATCCACAAATCCCTTATCCTTAATTCTAATTCTTTGATTAGTCTTGATATTTTTCGGAATCTTAACCTTGATTCTTTCGCCACTAATCGTTTCAACATTGATAGATTTTCCAAAATAAGCTTCCCATGGTTTAAGTTCAACTTTCTTTATAATATTGTGATCTTCAAGCTTGTTGTACACATCAACCAGGTTAATCTTCACGTAAATGTCCCCGTCAACTCCGAACTTTTCGCCCTTGACCTTAATCTTTTTACCAGGCAAAATCCCTTTTGGAACTTTCAAATTCAAGTTGACACTTTTATCTCCAATCATAAGTCCCAATCTTTTTTCTACACCGTTGTAGATATCTGATAAGGAAACGGAAATATCTGTGTCGTATCTTTGCCTTGGTTGTGATTTTCTTCCAGCGCCTTTGAATCCACCGAAAATATCGGAAAATCCTCCGCCGCTACCTTGTCCACCCGAGAAAAACGCATTGAAAAAGTCCGAGAATCCTCCGCCACTTCCACCTGTTGTGTAAGTGTACGAACCAGAATTCTTGCCGAATCCGCCAAATCCTCCGAAGTTTCCAAAATCGTAAGCATTCGGATCGAAGTTTTGTCCGCCTTGGAAATTATAATTTGATCCGAACATATCGTATTTTTTACGCTTATCTTCGTTACCCAAAACCTCGTAAGCCTCGTTGATTTCTTTGAATTTTTCTTGGGATTTCTCATCGCCTTTATTTAAATCGGGGTGATATTTCTTGGCGAGTTTTCTGTATGCTTTTTTAATTTCTTGGGAGCTCGCCTTTTTATCCACCCCCAAAACTTTGTAATAATCTTTATATTCCATAAAAACCTCCCATAATTTGTTTTTGACTTTCTTTGACCTTGATATTATTATACACCCTTACGAGTGCATAATCAATAGTATTTGCAATCTTTGCAATTTCTTTGACTTTTAAATTTTATCTTTGACTTTTGATTTTTAATTTTTATTTTTATTCTAAAATTAAATCATTATATCCATATGGAATGATCCTTGCCACTTCCCACTTCGAAATGGTATTTTACAATTCCCAAATCGACCTTTGCTGACGGAGCAAATTTCGCCTTCGCCTTCACCTTATCATCAACCAAAGTCAACATAAATTTTTGTTGATTAATCGCAGTCGGAGCATTAAGTGCACAATCCACACCGTTCTTAAACCATTGTGGTGAATTATCACTCACATTTGACACTTGTCTTGGAAGTTTGCTCTTGTGATTGTAACCCCAGTTTGCAGGAATACCGAACGCAATCACAATCACCAAGTTTTCGTTAGGCTCTATGTATTTTCTTATATTCTTCTTATTATATGTAAGAGCAACCCAGCACGAACCCAAACCCAAATTCATAAGTTCCATCACAAGCTTCTCGCCGTAATATCCACAAACCTCGCTCAAATCATTGCCTACACCCTTCATAATCAGAAAATTATTCACATTCTCAAACTTTCCGTACTTCGCAAGCTTTGAATTGAACCCTTCCTTGTCATCAAACACAGCCCTTATATTCAAACTCGACTCACGATTAACCTCATCAACCTTCTGTTCAATAATTTTCTTCACAGAAGAATCAATTTCTTCATCTATGTATTTTCTAACAGAATGCCTCTTGTGCATCAAATCTAAAATATCCACCTTGTCCCCCTCATTAAAACATATACTTATTATAATATACCACAAATAGCAAAGTTTCACGCACCGCCACTCAACAAAGAAAATTTGCAAATAAAAAATGGAATCGCACCGATTCCATCTATATTAACCCACCACTCCACACCCAAAGCTCAATACATCTTGCGCAAATTCTCCAAAGCCTTGCTTCTCGTATTGTAGAATGTAGACTGTTTCATATTCAATTCTCTGCAAATCTCCCTCGCGCTTTTTTCTCTAAGGAAATTCTCGTAAATAATCTTCTGTTGCTTATCGGGAAGCTTACGCACCTTCTCGTAAAGCTCTTTAATCTCCAACCTATCCTCAAAATCCTGTTCGATATTCTCATGAGATTCAATCAAATTCATCACCTCATCACCATCCTCATTAGTATAATTCAACGACGAAACACTTCTTCTAGGATTCTTCTTCAAATAGAAAAACCTCAACCTCTGCTTCAAATAATAATTGAACGGAACCTTCTTCGAACCATCATACTCCATAATCGCATACATAATCTCAGTCTTACCATCATCCACAAGCTCCTCAAAAATATCCGCCCTATCATAATATTTTTTTATACTACTAATAATCAACGGCTCAAAAGCCTTGTAAATTCTCTTATCATTCAAAATTTTGTTGTTCACAATATAATCTATCTCTTCAAAATTCATGATTTCCATCTCCTTTCATTCAATTTTACAATCGATAAGAAGATTTTATTAATCAAGAATGAAACGTAAAACCACACCAAAACAGATAGTAATAGCGTGAACTATTCGACTATTTTGTAAAAAATCATCGTCATTCTTCACAAAACAAACCAATTCATTGTAAATTCAAATTGAAAACGCTTGAATAAGAACGTATGTTCTGTTATAATAAAATTATCATAAAATAAAAGGAGAATTTATGAAACAACTACAAGCAATCATTCCGATATACGTAGACAATATCGGCAATGCAGTCCAACTTTATTTTAATGATTTCACCACTACCAATTATTGTTCATTGGATTGTTGCATCAAAAAAATCGCCCGCAACCAATTAATAGACATCACAGAGGCCAAGAAATTAATCAAAAAATCCTTGAACATAACCAAAAATCCTCCTATTTGTTTTAAAAACGGAACGTACTGCATGATCAAAGTCAGAAAACCAATATCCAAAAACGATGGAAGTTATGGACTGTTCAACATCGAATCCATCGAAGAAATAAAAACAGGACACATAATACTTGCGAATAATCAAAAAATCACGACACTAGAATCCAAGAAAAGCATCGAAGACAAAATCCAAAAAGCGAAACTCGCCAGACTTTTGATAGATGATTATACGACAAATTTGGACATACTCACAAGAAAATAAGCAAAAAAACTGATACATTTTATGGTTCGCCATATTTGTATCAGTTTTTTGCATGAAAAAATGGGACCAAAATTAGTCCCATTTTAAAATATAAATCTGCCTATCAATGAAAGGAAAAATTATTTACGTTTTTTAAGTGAAATGAAAGCACCTGCAACGCTTGATAATGAAGCTGCTGCTAATGTTAAGATTTCAGCTTCGCTACCAGCTTTTGGTAATGCAGCTTTTTCTTTTTTCTTTGGAGAATCTACTCCACCCTTACCATTTTCTTCTTTTTCTGGTTTTGAAGGTTGGTCTGGTTTTTGTTCATTACCAGGTTTTTGTTCGTTACCAGGTTTTTGTTCTTCACCTGGAGTTGAAGGAGTTGTTTCACCTGGTGTTGAAGGAGTTGTTTCACCTGGTGTTGATGGAGTTGTTTCACCTGGTGTTGATGGAGTTGTTTCGCCTGGTGTTGAAGGAGTTGTTTCGCCTGGTGTTGAAGGAGTTGTTTCACCTGGTGTTGATGGTGTTGTTTCACCTGGAGTTGGTGTTACGCCAGGAGTTTTTCCATCTTCTTTTCCTTCTTCAAAAGGATGTTTTGATTGATCATACCAGTTATCAGAAATTTTTCCTTCTTCTTCTGGTGTATTATTTGCTAACCATTCGTCAATTGTTACTAATGGTTTGTGTTCATATCCTAATACATAGTAGTATTTTCCATCAGCACCTTGTCTAACATTATAAGTGTTGTTCATTTTGTCATTTTCTAAAGCTTTCTTAGCTGCTGCTATAGCTTCTTCTTCAGTGTCAAAACCGTTTTGTACTTCTGGTTTTTCTTCTGGTTTTTCTTCTTCAGCTTCTACTGGAGATAATGCATAGTAGTATCTTCCATCTGCACCTTGTCTAATAGTATATGATTTATTAATATCATTCAAAGCTTCTTTAGCTGCTGCTTCTGCTTCTGCGTATGTTGCATATCCATTTTGTACTACTGGTTTTTTTTCTTCTGCTGATGGTTTATATTCGTGATCTTTGAATATTCCAGGGCCTTCATCTTTAATTTTTGCTGGCATTTCGCCTTTTTCTTCTGATTTTTCTTCTACTGGTTTGTATTCATGATCTTTGAATATTCCAGGGCCTTCATCTTTAATTTTTGCTGGCATTTCGCCTTTTTCTTCTGATTGTTTTAATCCATGATCAGTGAATAGGTTACTTGCTTCATCTGCGTAAGAACCTACCCCACCTGTTACCACGATTGCACCTGCTAGTGCAGCCATTAATAATTTCTTATTAATTTTCATAATATCATGACAATGGAAACTTCCCTTGTATAAGGGTGGAATTTGTCTCCTCCTTTTAAATTTTTTGCATTCAATGCTATTTAAATCAAATTCGTTTCCAAGCAATTATATTGCCATTCCTTAATTATTTCTACCCAAAAGGTATTTTAACAATCGAATTTCACCAATTTATTAAATCGGTGTTCTTGTTTCGTCCACTGTCCAAAAATTTCCCAAGGACAATGTCCACAAGCGTTAGGTTCGGTAAATTCAACTCCTACCTTTTATTTTAGCTACTATTTCTAGTAGTTATAATCATATTTTAGTGTGTTTATATGAAAACATTTTTCTACCAATATAATAACAGTGTTAAATTTTGTTACTTAATTTTTAAGATTAAAACCTTGTAAATATAACTCAACAAATGATTGTTAATAATTATCCAATCTTTTTGTATTTATAAAGTTTTCTTTATTACATTACTATATCGATTTAAGCTCATTATACTATATAATTTCAAATATTACAATAAGTTTACAAAAATCTTTTTGTGAATATATTTTGCAGAATAGTTATGCAATTTATTATTCAGTATTTTTTATTTCAAACCCACATGTAGTGTATTTGCTCTATTCCTAATCACTTATTGTGTTGTGTTTAAATATTATTACAATTATTTATTTTTTTATTATTTTATGATGTTTTGAATTTGAATTCCCGAGTGTGAACAACCAGTTTTTCTTTGGTTTATGAGCTAATTCTACGAATTTTTCTTTTCAATTTAATTATACCCCGTAACAATGGTTACGGATTATTGTAACTGTTATCAGTATAATATAATCAAATAAATGGAGGGATAATATGTCAAGATTTTTAGGAAAAATTCATTATATAATGTTCGATAAGATAAATTACGTTGATGAGATTACACGCAAGATGAGTGAGTTGTTGGATGATATTGATTTGAAAAATATTGAACGTGGAGCATTGGAGGATTTGATTGACACGGACAATATTCACGGATGGTTGCAGGTGAGAGTTGGAATAGTCGAGGATAATTTGGCGAGGGTTTTGAGTGAACTTAAAAAAGAAGATAAGTTTGAAGATGCTCTTAAAATCGCCTATGATTTTGGTGCAAATGAGGATTTCTCAGGTGATGCTCCTGATGCGTTTCAATTTATGTCCGATAAGTTCTTAGACGGTATGCCTTGTGATATGGCGAATTTGCCAGTGGAATCAAATGATGAAGAGTTCCGTTGGATTAAGAGAATTGATGTGCACGAACAGTATTACATCTATGGAGAATCTTCTGAAATTTACGATGAATTCCGAGGTGCGTGGATGAATGGTTTGTTGAGTAATTGTGATTTGGAATACGTCGTGGAAGACGGAGTTAATATTATAAGGTAGATTTGTGCGTTTTTGGGGTATAATTATATGTAAGATAACAACAATTGTAGGAGGTATGTTATGTATATTAGAGAAGAAGTACTTAAAAACGCAAATAATAAGGAAAAAGTGTCAGAGATTTTGGAAAATTATTTCAAAACAGACGCAAATTACGAAAACGAACACGATCGTGACGAACTTCGCCGTCGTGGCTTTGAAGAATTGAAGTTAATCGGAGAAATCCAAGTTTATCAATTGTTGATGAACTCAGATAACGATAGAAGTAAATTATAATAATCAATCCCTTGTCATGTGGCAAGGGATTTTTGTGTGTTATAAAGTATATTTCAGTGAAAAAGAGTTATAATGTATGTATGAAAACTTCAAGAAAAATATACGCAATGAATTTATTTTCCAATTTAATATTTTATGCGCCTGTTGCGTTGTTGGTTAGGACGAATAGAGGAATTAGCTTGTCGCAGTTTTTTGTGTTACAAGCGATACTGTCTGTTACTTGTATGGTTTTTGAATTCCCATTAGGTGTGTTGACCGATAAAATTGGTCTGAAGAAATCAATAGTTCTCGCCCAGTTTACGATGCTAACTGCCAGGATAATTTTACTAGTATCCAATAATTTTATGCTTTTTGCGGTGGAAGCCTTGCTTGAAGGAATTGCTTTTGCACTGAATTACGGAACAATAAGCGCCTACATATACAAGCTTTTCGGTGGCGATAATTACAGTAATAATATTTCGAAGTTCTATAATTGGGGAACGATCGCTTTTATCGTATCAACCGTAATGTTTCCTTTTATTAATTCAAAATGGAACATTAATGCTTTGATTTGGATAACCATAATTGCAAATGTAATCGCAACTGTGATTTCTATTTTTATTCCAGATACCGACAACTCAATAGAAAACGAGGAACAATTTAATTTGTCAAAAACATTGAAGCTATTGGTACACGATAAAACTTTCAGAGTAATCGTGTTAATCGTGTCGTTGTTTAATTTGTCATTTTTGTTGATTAACTTCTTCTATGTAAAAGTCATAATTGACAATGGATATTCGGAAAACATAGTGTCGCCATTGATCCTAGCTTACTCAGGACTTCAACTCTCACAAACATTCATAATAAAATATCTAGGAGAACAAAAAGCATGGAACAAAGTTCGATTATTTTCAGTTATTGCATCATTGTTCTTTGCTGGATTATGTGTGATATCTGGAAAACCTGTAGTGTTGTTAATGATGATACTTCCAACAATCTTGTCTGTCTTGGGGATATTTATTGAAAAAATCCAAAACAATTACATAGACACAATAGGCTTCAAAAATCACAGAGCAACCATGCTATCAGCATTTAGCTTCTTCGCTGATGTCTTCGAGGTAGTATTCTTGTTGGCAAACTCGTATATTTCATCGTTCAATTACAAATATATCTTCGTGTTTATAGCCGCATCACTATTGTTGAGTGCAATTATGCTTAGAAATGATAATGCCGTAAAGTCTGTATCGTGATTTGTGAACTCCGATGATGATAGAACTAAATTATAATAATCAATCCCTTGTCTGATGGCAAGGGATTTTTGGTGTGTTTAATAATATTAGATTTTCGTTGTTTTTTTCATTCCTTTTATTGCATTTAGGCATTGAAGTCCGTCAGATTGTTTTGCTCTAGCACCTTGGTATTCTTTTGGTAATAAGCTAAAAAAAGCCTTCCAGAAATTAATATAAAATGTGATAAATACGATGTTACGGTAAAAACTACTCACATCAGTTGAATGATTGATATCGTAGATAAAAGGAATCATACATGCAAATAAAATGATGTTAACAAGTGGTCCCGCCAAAAACACGATCAAATTTTTCTTGTAATACCAATCTTCATAATCATCATCAAAGTAACATACTCCATCAGCTAGTGATAAACATATTTTAATTCTTTTAGATTTGAATATCTCCTCGCCTCTTCCTGTTTCGATTCTCCATTTTTTTGATTTATATGCTACTCGATATGCAACAGCATGTCCTATCTCATGCAGAATTTGTGAAACTTGATAAACAAAATAAAATATTACGATTTTCATTAATAAGTTAAGCATTATAACCTCAATTATGTAAAATAAAAAAACAAATCAGTTTTTAATTATTTCAATTATTCTTCTACCGTCGCTAGGAACATCTCTTTTATAATTAATTGGCAACAAAGTCCAGAAAAGTTGTGCCATATTAAATCGCAATAAAAACTTTATTGATTCTTGAAAAAGATCTGAATATCCAGCTATCATTTTCCATTCATTTATTGATAATGGAATTGTAACAATCAGTACTATTAAATTAAATAATGGTCCACCTAATGGAATCATTATTTTTTGCAATTTGCTCTTGCGATTATAATATTCTGCATCTAGCTGTGGGAGTATTCTTCCAACAACAATTATAGGTCTTATAATAAGTCTTTTAGTTTCAAATAAAACCTTACCAAGTCCCATATCTATTTTCCAATCTTTACATTTAAAGAAAATAATACACATTAAAATATGTCCCATTTCATGACAAAAAACAAGTACAATTATTATCAAGTATTTAATGATTAACTCAATCATCATCGTCTCCTCCTGAGTATTTATGATTACGATTTCATTCTACCCCCCACTATTTTTTGTCAAGCATTTTATGAAAATATATGCATTTAGGGAGTAGATGGTGCATGGTGTCTTTCCCTTGTCATTGAAATAAATCAGATTACTATTTTTGCTAAGAATTCAATATCAGCACTCTGATAAAAGCTCGTAACTAAGCGAGTCATCTGGAGAAAATTGTGTCAAATTCAATCGAAGAAATTCGTTAAAAAATCTCATTGTCTGAGTGCGTAGCACGAGTTTGAGATTTTAGAATTTCGAGATTAGAATTTGCCAATTTGCGTAAGCCAGACGATGCGTGTTACGACTTTTATTCCGTATCTTTGTGAAGCGACAAACTTTTTTTGCATGTCAGTGAAACAAAATCAGTTTTCTGATTTCTTCTATTCTTCCACAATTCTCCAAACAAAAATAGACCCTATCAAAGGGTCTATCGTGAAGGTATTATTCGTGCAATTCCACTGTTTCTTCGTGGTATTTTGCTGGTAAGCTTGATTTTTCTTTGTTCATTCCTATGAAGAAGTTAACGTTAGCTTCTTTTGATAAAACTTCCAAGTTTTCTAGGAATTCTTCTAATTGTTGTTCTGTCATTTCAACGATTGAGTAAATTCCGTCTACGTAAATTGTTTCGATGTCGAAATCTTGTGACATTATTCCTGCCAAAAATCCATACAAACTTTCTGGACTTGAGATGTGGAATGTCGATGCATCTATAAGTCTTACTGAGTGATCAAGCGAGAATATGTGCTTGTCATCAGAGTCTATAAATATTATGTTACCGTTTTTGTTTTGTTTTTCGTCGTTGGCCTTATCGATCAACCATTTTGTTTTTCCGCTACCTTTAGGACCTACTACAAATTTAACCATTATTATCATCCTTTCTTAAACCATTTTAAAAAGTTTAATTTACTTTATATTATTATACCCATTCTTTTATCAAAATTATCACCTTGGAAAATATTTTCTTGTTCCATTTTTTCTATTATCAGATCTTGAATCTTCCAGTGACTTGTATTCCAGTTGCAAAATACGGAATTCTCTTCGGGCATTCTGCCAACTAAGCGTTGAATGAGGATATCCTTATCCAAATATTTCAAAAATTCGCAAACTTCATTCACATAATCGTCCAGTGATTTGAGTTTAACTTTTCCTTCTTCGTACCACTTCGCAAGTATTGTGTGTTTCGGAATGTAAAGGGAATGGATTTTGCATTCGTCAACTTTTAATACCGATAATAGCTTCGCTGTTTCTCTGACATCGTCCATGTCATCCCATGGAAGTGCAAGTATTACGTGTGTGCAAATTCTAAATCCGTATTCTTTTATCATCAAACAAGCACGAATGAAATCCGCAACTGTGTGTTGTCTGTTGATTATCTTCAAAGTTTTGTTGTTGGATGTTTGAAGTCCAAGCTCTATGATGATGTCGACGTTTTTTTCGTCTTGAAGTTGTTTCAATATTTCCAAATGCTCACGTGCTATGCAATCCGGTCTTGTGGATACGCTGACTGCAACGACATTTTCTACAACTGCTTCGTTGACGTATTGTCTGAACAATTCAAGCGGCATATACGTGTTGGAATAGTTTTGAAAATACGATATGAATTTGTGGGCGTTGTATTTGTTTTCGATGGTTTGTTTGTCTTTTTCCAATTGTTCTGTAATTGAAAGGTGTTTTTCTTTGTTTTCGAAGCTTCCACCTTCTTCGTGACAATATATGCAACCACCATGCCCCAACCTTCCATCTCTGTTGGGACAAGTCAAATCCAGTTTTATGGGAAGTTTGTAGACTTTTTCTCCGTAATGTTCTTTTAGATATTTGCTGTAAATGTTATATCTATCAGTCATTTAGGTTGTCTCGTACGAAATCCAACACTTCTTGTGGGTTTTCGTCTGGTTTTACTTTTCTGAATTCTTTGACCAAGTTCATATCCTTGTCAAACACAAACGTGCTTCTTTCTGTTTTGGTAACTTCTTTGCCGAACATTTTGCCCTTGTAAACGCAACCAAAATTGTTCAAGAATATTCTTTCTGGGTCGGATATCAATTCTTGTTTTAGTCCTTGTTTTTTTCTGAAATTTTCGTGTGTCTTTTCTGTGTCCTTGCTAATTCCCACAACTTCTGTGTTAAGCTTTTGAAATTCTTCGTAAATTTCGGAAAATCCGTCCGCTTCTATTGTGCATCCACTTGTGTTATCTTTTGGATAGATGTATACTACCAAGTTTTTGCCCTTGTATTTGTCATAATATTCTTCATTCAAAAATTCTTTTAAATTATTCATAATCCCTCAACTCAAATAGTTCTTCTAAAAATCTCGCCAGTCCGTCTTCTTCGTTTGTGTATTGTGTTATGATGTCTGCATTTTGTTTCAAAATATCGTCGGAGTTTTTCATCGCAACTCCAAGTCCACTGTTCACAACCATTTCCAAATCGTTGTGTGCATCGCCAATAGCAACCACTTCATCACTTGTTATTCCAAAATGTTTAAGCACATGAATTGCCCTTTTGTATTTGTCCGTGTTAACGTTTTGCACTTCGAGCATTCTGATGTTTTTGGAAAAATACTTCGTGTGAATGTGATATGTCACGTTTGGATTGGTCTTGATATGATCAACAATATCGTAAATACGGTCTTTTCTTGCTATCATAATCATGCTCACGCAGTCATCTATCGGCAAATTCCTCTCAGACACTGTCATTATCTCACCAATATCCCCAACGCTATCCACAAAATTCTTCTTGTCATCTTCATCTTGGATGAGAAGTGCGCATTTGTTTTCCACAAAAAAATACGGTCTTATCCCATACTCCTCTGATAGAGTGCTAAGCTCATCCACCACATTGGATTCTAACTTCAAATCCTCATCCGTTGCAATATTGGAGCCACTGTGAATAATAGCTCCATTATTTGCAAGGATTATTTTGTCAAAATCTAATTTTTCGGTTAATTGCTTAGCTCTGGATAGACCTCTTCCTGTCGCAATAATAATCTTTATGCCGTTGTCATAAAGTTTTTGTAAAACTTGATTACTGAAATCAGTAATTTTTTTATCATCTGTCAGAAGAGTTCCGTCCAGATCAATCATAACAGCCTTAAAATTATTCTTCATCTTCTCCGTCAAAATCCACGAAAAGAGATTCGAATGTTTCTTTTGCTTTTTCGTATTCAGCATCGTCTTCGATAACATCTAAGTTAGCTTCTTCTTCGTTGATTTCTTCGTATTTGTAAATCATAATTTCATTGTCATCTTCAGATACAAGTGCGATGTAATCACTGTCGTAGCCTTCAACTTCGAATACTCCAAGGATTCCACATTCGATTTCGCCGCCATCTTCTAATGTTAGTACGATTGTATCTAACTCTTCTTCATCATACATTTCTTCGTTTAATTCTTCGTTTTCTAAATTTCTTTCGTCACTCATTTTTATCCTCCATTTTTATAATGATTCTACTAATTTCTTCAAGAATTCGTACACCCTAGCTGTAGATTCCAAATCCAAAGTTTCTTTTGGTGTGTGAACTCCCGTCATATCTGGGCCGATGGAAATCATGTCCATGTCCGGATATTTCTTTGAAAATACTGCACATTCAAGACCTGCGTGAATAACATTCACTTGCATATCTTTTCCTGTGACTTCCTTATAAACTTTCAAACATTTGTCTCTTAGTTCGCTATCTTCTCGGTATTCCCAAGGTTCGTAGAATCCTTCAGATTTAACTATTCCATTGTTTGATTTTGTTGTATTTGTAATCAAATCTTCAACTTCTTTTATCTTATCCAAAACTGAGGATCTGATTGATACCATAAACACGAATTTGTCATCTTCTGTTTTTGCGATTGATTGGTTAAGAGAAGTTTCCACCAAATCGGCGTTTCCTTTTACCATGTCCACAACTCCGTTTGGAATTGTTGTTAGGAAATTCAAGATGTGTTCAGTAGATTGTTCGTCCATTGGAGTTTTTTCATCTACTTGTTCAAACTTAAATTCCATCTTTTCTTCGACTTGTTTGAAACCATCAACGTTTAGTTCTTCGTCTTTGATTTCATCTTCACTTGCAATTATAAGTTCACAATTTCTTGGGATTGCGTTGTGTTTTGTACCACCATTTAATGATACAATTCTCAAATTGTGACGTGTCGATAATTCTTTTAGGATGGAAACCATAGATTCGATGGCGTTAAGGTGATTTTTGTTGATATCTTGACCACTGTGACCACCTCTGAAACCATTGATTGATATCCTGTAGAAATATTTCCCAAAATCTTCGCGTTTGATTGCAAATTCAGAATTCAAAGTATTACCACCAGCGCAACCACAAGTCATGATTCCTTCTTCTTCGCTGTCAACGTTGATAAGGTATTTGCCTTTTAAGAAATCTTCGCTTACGGCATTCGCACCGATAAGTCCAACTTCTTCGTTTGTCGTAATCATCAATTCCAAATCAGGATGTGACAAGTTTTCATCTTGCAAAATAGCAAATCCCATTGCGATTGCTATTCCATTGTCAGCTCCAAGTGTTGTCTTGTTGGCGGTTAACTTGCCATCTTTTTCGATGAATTCTATCGGATCTTTTGTAAAATCATGATTGCTGTCATCTTCTTTTTCGCAAACCATGTCCATGTGACCTTGCAAAATAACTCCTGGATGACCTTTTTTATCTTCTGTTGCAGGCTTTCTGATTACGATGTTTAATTCATCGTCAACATCGTATTCTAGACCTAGTTGTTTTGCTTTATTTACTAAGTATTCGTTAATTCTTTTTTGGTCAAATGAACAACGAGGAACATTCGACAATTCTCTGAAATTTTCTAATACTATATTTTTCATTTAATTACACCTCAAAACTTATATACCCATTATGAAATCAAAAACCACAAATTTTATGCATTAATTATATAGATTTTGTTACTCTGTCTGCGATGATTTTTTTCCTATCAGGGGCAAATTCTTCGAGATAATCACTTTCTGAAAGTACGTCTACGATTATTTCGTAAATTTTATTAGCATCGATTTTTTTGTCGATTTTTTCTTTGATTAGCTCAAACTGTTTTTGTCTGTCAGTGTAGAACGGCTTCACATCAGGATTGTAAGAATTTATCACAGTATCAAGTGTGTTGTAGAATAAGCTTGTTCCCGAATCATAAATCGGAGCCATTCCTCTAACTTCAAGCGTTTCAACATCTCTTATGAATCCAAAATTATTAAAATGTCTGTCTTCGTTGAAAATTATATAATCAAGAAATAGCATTTCATCGATTCTGTTTTTCGCATCATTAACTCCTAGTTTTTCCAATTCTTCAATCACGAAATCATACATTGAAATATGATTAGGTTTTTGAATATTTTGAACAACCGCATTAACTGGGACAAGCTCCGTGTTTTCATCGATGAAATTCTCACACACTGAACAAGTCTTGTCACCAATATTTTCTATTTCATATTTAATATGATTAATTCCAAGAACTTTTGAGATTTCGTAGGCTATTTTTTCGTTGAAAGCTTCTTGATAGAATGGTTTTGATGAGCCTTTAACGAGAATTCTCTTACCTTCATTTAGCATCCATGCTTTTTTAAGCCAACCATCTGATGTGTTGTTCGGAGTTTTTAATGAAAAAGAACTGTCGGATTTGCCAAACATAAAAAGTCCCATATCTTGTGAGAAATCATTTTGGAAAAAGTTAATGTCTTTCCATTCTACGCTGTCGTTTTTTTCTTTTATCCAATATTGATCCGAAAGAGATAGTCCGAAATACGCCAAGCTAAGTTCGTAAAGCGATTTGCCTTGAATGTTTTTCAAAATAATGTCCTTGTCCTGTCTGGTATCTGGAATTCTTCTACCTTTTAGAAAATGCTCAAAGCTACTTTTTTCGATTATATTTTTCTTGTTGTTGTATTTAACTTGCACCGGTCTGTATTTTGGATTGTATATTTCTATGATTTTTATGATTTTGTTGTGAATCATTTCAAACGAAAACACCGGCGTGTTTTTATTGTAGATTACATATTCCATTCTATCCCCTCCTTTTCTATATTGTACTATATTTGTGTTATTTTATTGTAAATTTAATTGTGGCTCAAATACGCATTTATGAATTTATCCAAATCACCATCCAACACATCTTGTACTTGTGAACTTTCAAAGTTTGTTCTGTGGTCTTTTACTAATGTGTATGGTTGGAATACGTAGGATCTGATTTGGGATCCCCACGCGATTTGGTTGTATTTGCCTTGGATGTCTTCGATTTTTTCACGCTTTTCTTCTTCTTTTATCATGATAAGCTTGGCGATAAGCATGTCCATGGCGTATTTTCTGTTGGCGATTTGTGATCTTTCTGTTTGACATTGGACTGTGACTCCTGTTGGAATGTGTGTGATTCTAACTGCAGAGTCTGTCATGTTGACGTGTTGTCCTCCTGCACCAGATGCTCTGTAAGTGTCCACTTTCAAATCTTTGTCGTCTATTTGAATGTTGTGACTATCTTTGATTTCAGGGAAGACGTCCACTGATGCGAATGATGTGTGGCGACGTTTTTGTTGGTCAAACGGAGAAATTCTGACAAGTCTGTGGACTCCTTTTTCACTTTTCAAAAATCCATAAGCGTTAATTCCTTGTACGATTAACGATACGGATTTAATGCCACCTTCTGTATCTTGGTTATAGTCGGTGATTTTATAGGAATAATTCTTGTCAGCAATCCACCTAGTGTACATTCTCAATAACATTTCCGCCCAATCTTGTGCTTCGGTCCCACCTGCACCTGCGTGAATGGACAATATTGCATTATTCTTGTCGTATTCTCCCACCAAGAGCGTTTTGATTTTGAATTCGTCGACTTTTTCTTCCAAACTTTTGAGTGTTTTTGAGATTTCTTTTTCGTATTCTTCTGTGTTGTCTTCCTTGCTGATTTCGAGCATCATCTTGACTTCTTCGATTTTTTCTTCGATTTCGTCGTAGTTTTCGACATCAGCTTTTATGGAATTCAATTCGTCGAAGATTCCTTGTGCTTTGTCGCTGTCGTCCCAAAAGCCCTGTTTCAATGTTTCTTGTTGCAATTCATCTAATTTTTTTCTTAAATTGTCTAAGTCAAAGAGACTCCTTTATTTCTTTTAGATTTTGAGATAAATTTTCTATTTTTTCGTTAATTAAAAATACGTCCATTTTTATCCTCCAATTGCATATATTTTTTGAACAAAAAAGGAGGATTTCTCCTCCTTTGTGTTTGTATTTGTTTTTATAATAGTGGTGGTGTTTGAAAAGTTTGATAAATGACACCAAACTTTATAGCACGAATATCTACCTTTTCGCATTCTAAGAAGTATTTATTCTTATGCTAAGTTGTTCAACTGTTAACATCAAACTTTATAGCACGGATATCTGACTACAAAAATTGGCAATTTCATAATTTCGAACACCTAAAATCGCAAGCCTCGCTTTCGCTCGGGCGGTCCGATTTTTTAACGGTGTTCTTCAATTTGAAATTAACACAATTTTTTCCGTATGATATCCTAAGCTATAAATGTTTGATGTTTAATATTCACAAACAAACATTTCACCCTGGCTAATTTACTTCGCCCTTATCCACTATTTATTTTTATCTATTTTTACCACAGCAGTTTTTGTATTTCTTACCACTTCCGCATGGACATGGATCGTTTCTACCGATCTTCTTACCTTTAACTACTGGTTTGTTAATTTCTTCTTCTCCACCTGTTGCTGATGTTTCGTGAGCTACTTGTTTTCTTTCGATTTCTTCAACTGGTTGAACGTTGAACATTCCTCTAACTGTGTCTTCTTTTATAGAGTGGTTCATATCTTCAAACATTTCGAAACCTTCGTTGTTGTAAGCTCTTACTGGGTCTTGTTGACCGAACGCTCTTAGACCGATACCTTGACGCAATTGATCCATCGCATCAATGTGATCCATCCATTTTCTATCTACAACCATAAGAAGAATTACACGTTCGATTTCTCTGAATTTTTCTTTGCCAATGGCTTCTTCTTTTGCATTGTAAACTTCCAATGCTTTTTGAATTACATAATCTGTGAAAGTTTTCTTGTTGTAGCTGTTGAGTCTTGTAAGATCTAAAGTTCCTTCTGGAATGAATGTGTTAAGATATGTCATCAGTGCTTCCATTTCCCAATTTTCTGATTTAGGATCTTGGCAATATGTGTCAATTGCATTAGCAATAATGTCTTTGATCATAGCAACGATAGATTCGTGCATGTCTTCACCGTCAAGTACTTTATCTCTTTCAGTATAAATTACTTTACGTTGTGCATTCATAACGTCGTCGTATTTCAATACGTTCTTTCTGATACCAAAGTTATTAGATTCAACTTTTGTTTGCGCTCTTTCGATTGCTTTAGTGATTGTTCTGAATTCCATTGGTTCGTCTTCTGGGAATTTGCCAGATTCAGCGTATTTTTGGATAGTTTCGCCACCGAACAATCTCATTAAGTTGTCTCCCAATGATACGAAGAATCTTGATTTACCAGGGTCTCCTTGACGGCCAGAACGACCACGCAATTGGTTGTCGATACGACGTGATTCGTGACGTTCAGTACCAATTATATATAATCCTCCGACTTCAAGAACTTTCTTCTTATCTTCGTCAGTCATTTTCTTGTATTTTTTGTATAATTCGTTGTATACATTTCTTGCTGCAACTAATTCTTCGTCTGTACTTGGCAAGAATGAATCCAAACTTTCGATTACGTATTCGCCGTAACCTTGTTTTTTCATATCGTGTTTTGCTAAGAAATCTGGGTTACCACCTAAAAGAATATCTGTACCACGACCTGCCATGTTTGTTGCGATAGTAACTTTGTCAAACATACCTGCTTGTGCTACGATTTCTGCTTCACGTTCGTGTTGCTTAGCGTTCAATACGTCGTGTTTGATTCCGTTTTTCTTCAATAATTTGGACAATTTTTCTGAAACTTCAATTGAAATAGTACCAACTAGAATTGGTTGTCCAGTCTTATGAATTTCTTTTATTTCTTCAACGATTGCGTTGAACTTAGCGTTTTCGTTGATGTAAACTCTGTCTTGTTCGTCAACTCTGGCTACTGGTTTGTTAGTAGGGATTTCAACAACGTCCATCTTGTAGATTTCATTGAATTCCGCTTCTTCAGTCTTGGCAGTACCAGTCATACCACTTAATTTGTTGTACATTCTGAAGTAGTTTTGGAATGTAACTGTTGCCAAAGTTTTAGATTCGCTCTTAACTTCAACACCTTCTTTTGCTTCTATAGCTTGGTGAAGACCATCAGAATATCTTCTACCTTCCATGATACGACCAGTAAATTCATCAACGATAAGGATTTCGTCATCTTTTACTACGTAATCAATATCACGTTTCATTGTATTGTTAGCCTTCAAAGCTTGGTTGATGTGGTGAGCTAATTCCATGTTATTAGGGTCTGACAAGTTTTCCACGCCAAAATATTCTTCGGCTTTTTTAGTACCAATTTCTGTAAGACTGGCAGTTTTTCTCTTTTCGTCAACCAAGAAATCAACAGTTTCATCCTTGAATTCACGATCGAAAATATCTGGCTTGTCTTCTTCTGGATCCATAATACGTCCAGTCAAACCATTAGCAAACATATTTGCTCTCATGTACATATCTGTAGATTCGTCGCCTTGACCAGAAATAATAAGTGGAGTTCTAGCTTCATCTATTAAGATAGAGTCAACTTCGTCCACGATTGCAAAGTTAAGGCCTCTTTGAACCTTGTCTTTTTTGTAAATAACCATGTTGTCACGCAAATAATCGAAACCGTATTGGTTATTAGTACCGTAAGTAATATCACAAGCGTAGTTTTCACGTCTTTCATCATTGTCCAAACCATAAACGATAACGCCTACAGTTAATCCCAAAAATTCGTGAACCTTTCCCATCCATTCCTTATCTCTCTTTGCAAGATAATCATTGACAGTAACCACGTGAACGCCCTTACCACTAAGCGCATTCAAATATGCAGGTAAAGTTGCAACCAAAGTCTTACCTTCACCAGTTTTCATTTCTGCAATTCTACCTTGGTGTAAAACAACACCACCGATTAATTGCACACGATATTGTTTCATACCCAAAACTCTGTAGCTGGCTTCTCTAACTACAGCAAACGCTTCTGGCAAAATATCGTCCAAAGTTTCTCCGTTTTTTAATCTTTCCTTGAATTCAACAGTTTTATGCTTTAATTCATCATCTGATAATTGTTGCATAGACTTATCATATGATTCAATTTTTTTAATAATTGGTTCTATTTTCTTTAGCTCTTTTTTATTAGCTGAGCCAAAAATAGATTCAAATACTCCCATATAAATCTCCTTACTTTAATATCTATAAATACTACCTTTTATTTTAACATGTAAACACATCATTTACAACAAAAACATCAACATTTAAAGGAAATCACTTATAAAATTTTCCAATAAATTACAGAGCATATAATTTTGGGTGAAATTTTGAATTTTTTTGAAATATGTAGATTTTTTTGAAAAATTTAAAGTATGATCCTCCTGAAATACCTCTGCGTAAATTAAAATTCGCCGTGTAATCATTCAGCTTTCAAACAAGCGATAGAAGCCGGAAATATATGTTATTTGCATTGCTGTCGTACGCACATTTTGATATAATCATATTATAAAAAATATCAGAAAGGTGGTGCTTTGTATGGCAGCAAAATCAGCAAATCTTTATGCTCGTATTGAACCTGAGGTAAAAGAAAAGGCAGAAAGTATTTTATCTGCACTTGGTATTCCTGCATCCAGTGCTATTAATATGTTTTATAAACAGATAATTCTTCAGAGAGGACTTCCTTTTGAAGTGAAATTGCCATCTTCTCGTCCTGTAGATATGTCCTTTTTATCAGAAACAGAACTGAACGAAGAGCTTGAGAAAGGATATGCGGATATCAAAGCAGGAAGAACAAGAGAAGCAAGCGAAGTTTTTACAGACATACGTAAGGATTATAACTTATGATTTATAATATTGAATTTACAGATTAAACAGATCGTGATATCAATGCTAAGCTTGACAAATACACGAAATACGAAAAGTAGAGCAAATTAGAATTTGTGAGGTTGATGTAATGATTAGAAATTGCATTAACTGCTGTTTATAATCTTTTCAAAATTTCTTGTTTCATTCTTAACTTTCCTTTTTTCTATACACACATTCCCGTGCCATAAAAGATACGTCAGGCCAATTGAAAGCTATCATTATATAATTAATTAAATTAAAAAGGCTAAGAGCATCTCTGCTCTTAGCCTTTTAACTTGCCACCAAAGACTGTCTAATTTAATTTTCTAAAATTCCTAATTCAATGAGTCTTTTGTGAGCTCTTGTATTTATTAAAGTATTGAAAATCCTAATTCTTTTGAGTCTTTGCAGAATGTTTTCACTGTATCTAGTGAGTATTCGTTCAAATCTTTTCCCATCAATGAAAGTTTTTTGATGATTGCAGGAGTACATGTGATGATGTCTACTCCCAATTCATTTGCTTGGTAAATGTTGAACACTTCTCTTGGAGATGCCCACAACAATTCGCAACCTTTTTTAGTTTTGCAAATTTCCAAAGCTTCTTTCATGATTGGCATTGGATCAACCCCTGTGTCTGCAATTCTTCCAGCAAATACTGAAACAATGCTTGGAACATTTTCAGTCAAGTTGTCTACAACTTCTCTTACTTGATCCACTGTAAAGATTGCTGTAACGTTAAGTTTGATTCCTTTTGAACTAAGTTTTTTCAATAATGGAGCAGTTGATGTTCCATCGCTTGTAGTTACTGGAATTTTGACGTAAACATTATCTCCCAATGAAGAGATTTTGTCTGCTTCTTTTTCCATAGTTTCTAAATCATCTGCGAATACTTCAAATGATACTGGATATTCTGTGATTTCTTCTAGAACTTTCTTGGCAAATTCAACGTAATCAGTGATTCCAGCTTTCTTCATCAATGATGGATTAGTTGTGAATCCCGTTACTTTTTTTGATGCCAATGATTCTAACATGTCTTCTAATACTGCACCGTCTGAGTAAATTTTTGTGTTAATTTTATCCATTTCAACCTCTTTCTTGTGTAGTTCAAATTATTGTTCGTTGTTAATTGCCGTATCTTTCTTAGTGATAATTGAAGGAGCTATTAAAACTACTGCCAAAATAGCGATAATAATGTAAACTCCGACATTACCCATAGCGTTACCGACTTTTCCTAATAAAATTCCCAAAACTCCGAAGTCAAAATCTCCGAATGTTGTATTGTTAAATCCTAATTGTCCCAAAACTGGAAGCAAGAATGCTGGAAGGAATGCTAGGAATAATCCGTTGATGAATGAACCTATCATCGCTCCTCTTCTACCGCCAGTTGCGTTACCGTAAATACCAGCAGTTGCACCGCAGAAGAAGTGAGGAACAAGTCCTGGAATAATTAATACTCCACCGATAGCTCCCAAAATAAACATACCGATTAATCCGCCTACAAAACTACATGCAAATCCCAAAATAACTGCTGTTGGTGCGTATGGGAAAAATACTGCACAGTCAACTGCAGGAACAGAGTTTGGAATTAATTTCGTAGCAATACCTTCGAATGCAGGAATCAAATCTGCCAAGATCATTCTAACACCGGCATATACGATTGCTACACCAACTGCGAAGTTTAACGCAGAGATGATTGCAAACAAATATGGGTTTTGTCCGTTAGACATTTTGCCAACGAAATCTGGACCAGCTTTGATGCTTGCGATTAGATAGAACACAATCATTGTTAACGCTGTTGAAATTGTAGTATTTCTCAAGAAACCCCATTTTTCAGGAATTTCGATATCTTCAGTTGATTTGGAATCTTTTCCAACTAATGAACCGATAAACGCCGACAAATAATATCCCAATGAACCAAAGTGACCAAGAGCTATTTCGTCTCCATCAGTAGCTTTCAAAGTGTATTTTTGTCCGATTGCTGGAGAGATTGAACTCCAAGCTCCCAATATAAATCCACCAGCCAATACCAAAGCCACGCCCTTAAATCCGATTGCACCTAAAGTTGCTGACAATAGACAAGCCATGAAGAAGCTGTGGTGACCAGTTAAGAAAATATATTTGTATCTTGTAAATCTTGCTATTAATAAGTTAAAAATAAGTCCTACTAACAAAATTGACATTGTTTCTACGCCCAAAACTTTTTGTGCAACAGATGTGATAGCTTCGTTATTAGGAACAACACCTGTGATGTTGAATCCGTGTTGAATCATTTGACTCAATGGATCCAAGTTAGTCGTGATGACATTTGCACCTGCAGCCAACATTAAATATCCTAAGATTGGACCTAATGTACCAGTCATTACCTTGTGAGCTGGTTTTTTAAGAGCGATAAGACCTACCATCGCGATAAGACCCATCAAAAACGCAGGTTCAGATAAAATATCCTTTAATACGTTTAAAAATCCCATAAATTCCTCCTAAATTTTTATTTGAATTCTTCTAATACAGGAACCAAATCTTCTTCGATTTTCTTCTTGTTAGTGTAGCTTTTTACAATGGCTACCTTTTGATCATCTGAAAAAATTGATTTGAATTCCTTAACAGTTACGAAAAGGTCAGCGCCTTTTCCTACAGCTGCGTTAGAATCACAAGATTCAACGTTCGCTTCAATTCCCATTTCCTTGCAAATAGTTTCCACCTTCATTTTCAAAAGAAGACTACTTCCAATTCCATTACCACATACAGTAACAATATTAATCATCATTTCCCTCCTCTAATTTTTTATTAATAATATCCAACATTTCGTCCTCAGTTTTTGCATCAATAAGCTCATCTGTAATTTCGTCTGAATCCAAAAGCACTGCCAATTGTTGAAGTGCTACAATGTGTGATGAAGAATCCACAGCTGCCAAGCAGAATAAAATCCTTACCCAGTTGTCCTCATCCTCTTCTTCATTTCTAAAATTCACAGGCTCATTTAATTTTGTCAAACTAATAGCCATTTTGGCTACATTGCCGTTTGGTCGTGCGTGAGGAACCGCAATATTCGGAGCAAGCACAATGTATGGTCCAGCATCCTCAACGCTTTTTATCATGTCAGCAACATATTGTTCGTTAATGTAACCATTGTCCAACAAACTTTTTGCTGCAATTCTGATTGCATCCTTCCAATCATTTGCATGATCTTCAATTCTTATCAATTCTTTTTTTATTAAATCGCTCAAACTATCACCTCTTTACAAAAAAATATTGGTTAACAAAAGTATTGTTAACCTTATTTTACCATATATTCACATTAGATTATATATGCGTTTCAAAAAAATTTGCCAATTTAAAGGATTAAACTGCCAATCGTAATTATCACCGGCAAAGTCACCACTGAAAAAATCGTCGACAGACACAAAGCCCTCGATGGAAAATCCGTCGATTTGTCAAACATCAAACAGAAAAGCACACTCACACCTGCAATAGGAGCTGATGCCATCGCCAATGTTGCAATCTTTGCATCTGTTTTCATCGGAATAATTAACAAAATTGCGATATAAATCAAAGGAAACAAAATATTTCTGATAAAAGAAACTTCCCACGCCATTTTGTCCCTGTGAAAAGGCTCAGTAATACTCACGAAATTTGCACCGATAATTATCATACTAAGAGGAGTATTCATACTAGCCAAATAAAAAACAGGTTTTGTCACAACATTCGGCATTTTATAAATAACCCCGAAGAAAAACAAAATAAATCCCAAAACAGACGAAATAATACAAGGATTTTTCACAACTTTGTTCCATTGAATCTTGCCATTTCCAGTCATCTCGTACAAACCAATTCCATGACTCCACAACAAAATATTGAACACTGCCAAATAAGGAATAGCGAAAAAAGTTCCTTCCGCACCAAGCAACGCTTCAATCAAAGGAATTCCCATGAAACCACAATTGCTGTATACAGATGCGAATTTGTATGTACTTATGTTTTCGTTCTTAGAAAATCTATCAAATTTGAACAAAAAATGAGAAATCAAAATAGATGAACCCATCAAAACTACTGCAGCAAGGGCAGTCATCAAAAAATTATTCAAAAGCACTGGCGTAACAGGTCTATTAAACGCGTTAATAATAACGCTTGATCCCACAACATACATTACAAACCCAGTCATCTCTCTGATAGTTTCTCTACTGAAAAATCCCGTTTTCGCAAAAATGTAGCCCATCGCCATGAACACAAACATAATCAAAATCTGCTGCAACGTAACTAAAAAAATAAAAAACCACTCCTTAATACTCAATTATTTTATTATACCATCATTACAAGAATTTTCTAGTAGTATTTTAGGTTGTTGATGTGGAAAATGGGTGATTGATTGTGGAAGGTAGTTTCATAGAAAGAAGAAAACAGAAAACCAGTTTGCACGAACATCTAGACTACGAACGAAGAAAACTACAAAAACTCGTAAATCGCTCATCTGTCTACAAAAATTGAAAAATTCTAATCTCGAAATCCTAAAATTTGAAGCACGCTTCGCTTATGCGGTCAAATTTTGGACGGATTTTTTCAATTGAATTTAAAACAATTTTTTCCGAATGATTCGCTCCTTTACGATGTTTTTGTCTTTTATAAATCTTAATTCTTAGCAAAACTGGTAATCTGCTTTTATTTCACTACATCACGATATTCGCTTATTTATCTACAAATTTAAAAAATTCTAAAACTACCTTTTTTCGCTCACCACACAATAAAAAAGAGCATCACGTGATGCTCTCATTATCTATTTTACTAATTTTTTAAGTGGTGTCTTCTTCAAAGTTTCAATAAATACTTCATTTTTGCCGAAGAACAATATCAATGTGTAGCCGATGACGCTGATGAAGAATACTGTCAACAAGTTAAGTGTGTAATGTGTGATAAATTTTGTGACTACAAACTTTGTCAAAAGTATCCACAAAGCTCCTGCTACTGCGTATTTCATTGTGTAGAATAATTTGTCCATTTCAAAATAGAACTTCGCCTCTTTGAATTCAAATAGACACACAACAACTACTACTAATTCTGAAATCGCCGTAGTGACTGCTGCACCGTTTTGTTGCCAAAGTGGTATAAAAACTAGATTTAATCCTACATTTACGAACGCCGATATAGTCGTCGCTTTCAAGTTCAACGCTTCTTTTCCCAATGGAACGTTCATGCATGTTGTGATTACACCACCAGTTATTGCGAAAAATACTGACACTGCTAGAATTTGCAATGAAAGTGTCGCCGCAATGAATTTTTCTCCAGAGAGAATGTACACGATGTTTTTGGATAAAACTCCAAGCCCAGTGCACATTGGTATCATTAATAATAGCAAGAAACTTGAGATTTCTGTTAACAAATGTCTGAATTCTGTTTTATCATCTAATGTCGCTGCCTTGGAAAGCCTTGGAATTGTAACCATGTAAATCGCACCTAGCATTTGCTTTACAACGGAATATACCTTTACGCTTACTGCATACAGTCCTGTGTAAAAATCTCCAGAAATCCAGCCAAGCATTGTCATGTCTGCACTTACATACACCAAAACTGCGATGCTGTTTGAAAAGAAAAGCATGATAGGCTTCAAGTGTCTTTTTAGATTTAGTTTGAGAGTTGGTTTCAAGCTTACATATCTTCTTACATGTAACATATTTGAAATGCACACCAAACCATTTACGAAAACCGTAAGTCCAGCGTATTTTAAGTAATCGTCTTTGGTTTTTACTACGAAAAATAATAAAATTACACCAATAGTTTGAATTATGATACTTCTGATTGTAATGTACAAATAATCCTCGTGGATTGCGTTAACCCATTCAACTCCAAGTGTTGCGAAGATTATGCTCAAACTTTGAATGAAAACAAGCGTTGCATAGTCGTGCATTTTCACAGAAACTACACAGAATACAGCCAAACAAATGTAAGAAATCAACGTAGACAACAAGTTGATGGAGAAAACTTCCCTCGAAAATTGATTGAGTTTTGTTCTATTTTCTCTGTATTTGGAACCCTCTCTGACTGCGTAATTGGTAATTCCAAGCGATGCAATCAGCATGAATATTTTAATAATTGAATCCCCGTAGCTTACCTTTCCCATGTTTGCTACTTGCAAAATTCTCGTAGCGTAAGGAAAAGTTATCAACGGGTACACAACGCTTAGCCCAACTTTGATTAAATTAAGCATCGCGTTTAATTTAAGTGATTTTTGCTTTGCCAAGTTTTTCCTCTCCTATGTGCAAAATTTATACTTACTATATTGTATCACACCTATCCAGATAGATTATTACAACATTTCAAAATTTCCAACAAAAAAATAACCACCAGTTCTGAATAATGGCGATTATTTTCCAGGTAATACCTGTATGGACTTTGCTGAATCTATTATACCACAATTTTTTAAAAAATGTTATAACATTTCAATAAAAGCACCAATTCTTGTATTTAATTGTCCAATATCTGATTTTGAATAATCAGTTTCCACAGCGATGTATGGAACATTCTTCTTATCGTTGCAGAATCTCTTAATTGACAAACCTTCAACTTGGTAAGGAGTACAAGCTTGTAAATGCATGTCGATAACACCATCAACCTTGTATTCGTCGATTAATTTATCTAATAATTTAAGTCTGTTTTCGTTTGGACTCACACATGCACAACCAATGTTCATGTATTTTCTAGCAATCGCATCAATCATATCTGGATTGTCTACATCGACATTTTCATCAATAGCCTTAGCGCCACCACAGTTTTCGTAGCTAACCACAACTGCACCGTTGTTTTCGACTGCTTCGATAACTTTTTCAGTCGCACCACCGATAGGACAACCAGTAATCAAAATTCTTGGTTTGCCACTGATGTGCTTGTGTTCAGACATAACCTTAGCTTTTAATTCTTCAAGCATTTGTGGAATTTGTTCCTTATCGAAATCAAATTGCACACCATTTAAAACATGCCACAATTCTCCACCTGTGATTGGCAAATCATCAGCCTTCATTATAGAATAGAAGTCCTTTACAGCGGATCTTTCAGCGTTTTTCACTTCAATTGCATGCTTTAATTTTTCATCTGTGATTTCAATTCCGAATAAATCTTCGATAGTCTTAATCATCTTTCTGATTTCTTCTTTCCATAAAATAAGACCTTGTTCAGTGTTCTTGTTTGGAAGCTCCATAACGTGAACTGGTTTGAATTCTCCCAAATATTCGTACATCTTCTTCTTGCCATCGCAAGTAGTTTCTCCGACAACCAAATCAGAGAAATAGAAGAACGGACACTTATCTGTCAACGCAAAACCATAAGAAGATTTGATAAGTGGGCATAAGTTTTTAGGCAAATCCCTCTCAGCATCTTGAATAGTTTCGTCACTTGTAGCACACAAACTAACACAAGTAGCACCAGCTGCAACAGCTAACTCTTGTGGAAAAAACGTACAAAAAATTCCTATAACAGGAATATCCTTATCCTTTATTTCTTTTACCTTCAAAAAAGCATTTTGACGACTTTCTGCAAAATCGTTAAAAACTTCTGGTAATTCCTTCTTTAAATCAACCATTTAATCACCTCGTAACAAATAATATCATTTAATCAATAATATATCAAAATGATAATCGTTATTTATAGATTTTTTCTATAAATCACCTCTATCACCTATCTCTCATAGATGATTTGAGGAAAATCTTGGTGATTTTTCAAAACCAAAAACATCGTAAAAGAGCGAATAATTCGGAAAAAAATTGTTTTAAATTTAATCAAAAAGCAGATTACCTATTTTGCTAAGAATATCATACGGAGAAAATAATAATAAATTCAAGCGAAGTGAACCGTTAAAAAATTGTGCTGTTTGAGCGTTAGCGAGTTCACAATTTTAGGTTCACAAGCTTAGAGTTTATTTATTTTCGTAGTCTAGATATTCGTGCAAACTGGTTTTCTGCTTTGTAAATTTTGAAACTACCTATTACATTTTTTATTTCTTCAATTCATCCAACACTTCGTTGACTGTTTCTTTTTCAGAATAAGGAGTCTTTTCATTTCCTTTTAGCTTGATGAAGTTTTCTTGTCCTTTTCCCAAAAGTAGCACAAAATCTCCCTCATTTGCCATTTCTATCGCATGTTTAATGGCAGATTTTCTGTCTTTGATTCTTACAAACTCACCGTTTTCTTCCTCAATTCCACTGACTATATCATCTGCAATGTTTTCGTATGTGTCGAATTTTGGATCGTCAGTTGTCACCACTGAGAACACGTTATTTTCAGCGGAAATCTTTCCGACCTCATGTCTGATTTCACTAGTCCTGTCGCCACTCATTCCATAAACCGCGATTTTTCGTTTGTCGTTTGGCACAGATTTGTAGATATTTTCAAACGCTTTTGGTGTGTGTGCAAAATCAATGACAATATTTATTCCTCTATCGTTGTTGACGAATTCAAATCGCGCTTCAACACCTGTAAAACTTTCCAACGCTTTGGCGATGTCTTCCAATTCGTATCCCAATAAATTCACCGCAGCAATAGCAGCCACCGCATTGTAAACATCAAACATAGCAAATCTGTTGAGTACGAATTTCACGTTTTTGAGTTCAAAATGCATCTTTCCATCAATCAATTCTACATTTTCAGCCTTAAAATCGGATTCATTTTCAAGGGAGAATGTATATGCTTCTTCAAACCTTCCCTTTGCTTTTCTTCCGTATTCATCATCTACGTTCACGATTTTTTTCTTAGCATTTTCGAACAAAATCATCTTCGCATCGAAATAATTCTCCATATTTTTGTGAAAATCCATATGCTCCATGGACAAATTATTGAACGCAGCCACATCAAACTCTATCCCGTCTAGTCTATGCAAATACAATCCATGACTTGAACATTCCACAACAGCGTTGTCGATTTTTTTGTCCACCGAAAGCTTCAAAATCTTGTCGATTTCGCAAATTTCTGGAGTCGTGTTTGGCGTTTCGTATTTTTCTTTCGCGATAAAAGTTCCGTTCGTACCGATATTTGTGCATTGTGAGTTCAAATGTTCCAAAATATGACTAATCATAGAAGCTGTCGTCGTTTTGCCATTTGTCCCAGTAACTCCAATTACGCGAAGCTTCTTTGATGGAAAATCACACACCACATTTGAAATTTGGGCAAGAGCTATCCTTGCATCTTCGACTTTGATGTAGTTGATACCTTCTATTTTTTGCGTATCTTGTGTAACCACAATCGTGTTTGCGCCGTTTTCAATCGCCTTGTCGATAAATTTATGTCCATCAAATTCTATCCCTGAAATTGCCACAAACACTCCACCTTTTTCGATTTTCCTGGAGTCATTTGTCACATTTGTAATCTCGTCGTCGTTGTTCTTTGTGTAATCTATATAATCAATTTTCTCTAATATATCAGTTAAGTTCATATTTTTCCCCTTTGGTTTTCATTTATATATTATTATATAACATCGACCTACATATTTAAAAACAAAAAACTGACCACCCAGTCTAGCCAAGTGATCAGTCTACAAATTTTTATTTCATAACAGCTACTGCAACTGCTATTGCTGCGATTCCAATGATAAGTCCAAACACAAGTCCTGCGACAATACTTACTATCGCTGATTTCACACCAACGGCAAGCATTCTTTCATCAGAAATTCTGTCGTAGAATACTGCTGAATACAAGACAACTCCAACTATCATGCCTACAATTGAAGGAAGGAATGTTGTTGGAAGTGCCATCAACAAAATGTTAATCAACGCTTCACAAGCTACATACACTCCAAGTCTTGTGTCTCTTTCTACAGGATTTGGAACTGGTGAAATGTCCTTTTTAGTGAAATGGAATATAATTCTACACACTGCATAGTAGAAAAACATTGATGTCACAGCAGTTATTATACTGAAGGTTGTCAAACTCAATCCAGTTTTTGTTACTTGTTCCAATTGTTGTGCTTGTTCTGGGTGAAGCTTGTATTGTACGATTGATGCAATATATGTGAACACTCCGTACAACAAGAATAAAATTACAAATGCACCCTTTTTATTGAATTTTTCAATAAGTCCATGTAACATTGAGAAAATATTTTGACAGAAACCAGCATACCCAGAACTCTCCCTTTGAGTGTAGTCTTCGATGTATTCTTCTTCGTCATCTTGCCCTTCAAAGAAAAAACTATCGTCTGTTTTTTCGTAATGGTCGTGTTTCATATTAGAATAATTATCTTCTTGTGAAGCTTCAAAATAATTGCTATTTCTGTCAGAATAACTGTCCTTATCTTCGCTAAATCCGCCTCTTACATCTTCTTTTTCACTAAAATAGTTGCCGTCTTTAGTGTATTCACTGTCATCATTTTCAAAGTTTCTGTAATCTCTGTCGTCTGACATACTCTCCTCCTACTTATTATTAGTCTTCCTTTTCATCCTTCTCGTCTTGTTCCAACAAAACCTTCTTCCATTTGTCTAGTTGTGATTCTTCTTCCTTGGAAAGTTTTGGTGTTTGTGGGTCCAATTGCTCGAACAAATCCAACATAACCTCACTCACAACAAATCTCGTGAACCATTTGTTGTCCGCAGGAACTACATACCAAGGTGCATAATCAGTTGAAGTATGCTCCAACATATCTTCATAAGCCTTGTGGTAATCGTCCCAGTTTTCTCTTTCCAAAATATCACTTGCTGCAAACTTCCAATGTTTTTCGTCCAAGTTAATCCTGTCCAAAAGTCTTTCTTTTTGTTCGTCCTTTGACACATGCAAGAAAAACTTCACAACCTTGATACCATTATTGTCCAAATATTTTTCGAACGCATTGATATCTTCGAATCTTTTTTCCCAAAAATCATCGTCGTTCTTCTTGTTAACCAAATTGTGAACTCTGGTTACCAATACATCTTCGTAATGTGATCTGTTGAAAATCCCAACCTCACCGTAAGAAGGAGTCTTTTGTGTAATTCTCCACAGATAATCGTGATCCAATTCTTCTGTGGAAGGTTGCTTGAAGCTTGTGACCTTGCAGCCAGCAGGATTAAGTGCCGTGAACACCTTTTTCACCAAACTGTCCTTACCCGCAGCATCCATCGCTTGAAGCACAACCAAAATTCCCCTTTTGTTTTCAGCGTATAATTTTTCCTGAAATTCAAACATTTTTTCCAAATTTTGTGGAAGAATTTCTTCCTTCACTTCTTGTTTGGAATAAGAATCGTCTTTTTTAGTGCTAAATTTTTCCAAATCAACTTTTTTGTTAGGTTTTACCCTGTATTTTTTAATATCCATAACATACTTCCTTTATCATAACGTTATTATATATTTATCCAAATTGGGTAAAAATAAAACAATTTCATTTATTGAATTAATTATATCATTTGTTCAAGTTTTCTTCAATAGTTTACTATCACATTAGTATTATGTAAAATTTATTTGACAATCGCCATTTTATATAATAAATTCATATTAACCAAAAGGAGGAACAATTATGAAAATATCAATACTAAATTTAATACCAAGATTTATAGATGAAACTGCCAAACAATCCATCGAACGTGGATTGGAACTTGCAAAATGGGCAGACGGACAAAACTTCGAAAGATATTGGGTCGCAGAACACCACAACTCAAAATCAATCTCATGCTCAGCAACAGATTTGATTATCGGATATATTTTGGAAAATACAAATAGAATAAAAGTCGGAGCAGGCGGGGTAATGCTTCCTAACCACACACCATTTCAAGTCGCAGAAAGATACGGAACACTTGAAACATTGTATCCCGAAAGAATTGATTTGGGAATTGGAAGAGCTCCTGGAACAGACATCGAAACAGCGAAATTAATCTATCGTGACACTTACAAGGAAGATAACTTCAAAGAAGCCATCAGAACTTTATTAAGCTATTTTGAAGAAGAGGCAGAAAACTTCAAAGTGCGTCCATATCCTGGAGTTGGCACACACGTTCCAGTGTATATTTTAGGAAGCTCCATGACATCAGCGCACATCGCAGCACAATTGGGACTACCTTATTCATTCGCAGGACATTTTTCGCCAAACACCGTTGATGTCGCACTCAAAATCTACCGCGAAGAGTTCACACCATCGAAGTATTTGGACAAACCATACGTAATGCTTGGAGTATCTGCAAACGCAGCTTACGAGAAAGACGCCGCAGAACACATCAAACAACAAGCCATCTCCATATTCTTGCAAATCCAAAACAGAAACAACAGAGATGCATTCTTAAAAGCAGACCCTAACAACAGCCCTGAACTCACATCAATCGAAAAATTCATGATAAGAACTGCAAGGGGTCTTCGAATAGAAGGAGACGTGAATTCTGTCAAGGATCAATTCATGGAAATCAAACAAAAATACAACCCAGACGAAATCATCGCCGCATCCTACATTCCTGATTTCAAATTATTAAAAGAAAACTACGAAATCATACAAGATTTGGCGTTGAACGAATAGAGTTTATTGAAAAACCATCCAGAAAATTCTGGATGGTTTTGTGGTTTTAGTAAAAATTTAAATCATACAAAAAGCAAACCATCATGCACGAATATCTAGACTACAAAAATTGTTGTTTTCTAAATTTCCAAATCCTAAAATCGCAAGCACACTTCGTTTACGCGGTGCGATTTTGGACGGATTTGTTCGATTTGAAAACAAACCAATTTTTTCCGTATGATATTCTTAGCATGAACGGTTTTCTTTTTATTACATCAAAAACTTTCAGGCAAATCCTGAAAGTTTTACATTATTTCGTCTATTGTTGGGATGGATTCTCCCGATCCTTTTCTGGTTACAGTCTTTGATGATGCTTTTGTGGCAAATTTCATCGCTTCTTTGATGGATTTTTGTTGATCTAGCATGACAGCCATCGCTCCGATGTAGCTGTCACCTGCAGATGTTGTATCCACGACTTTCGCTTTGATGGCATCTTGTGTAATGTGTTCTTTTTTCGAAAAATACTCAGAGCCATTTTCTCCCAAAGTTATTATCACAGAACCGACATTTTTGCCTAGCAATTCATCTGCTGCTTCTTTTAAGTTTTCTTTTGTAGAATATCTCAAAATTTCATTTTCATTAGGCACGAACAAATCCACTTTATCCAATATGTCATCCACTTCAAACTCACTTGGGGCAGGGTTCAATATCACGAAAACTCCTTTTTCTTTCGCTTTTTTAATAGCATATTCATTGACTTCTTGCGGAATTTCCATTTGCAAAATCAAAATATCGCATTCATCCAAAAGTTCGATGTTATCATCTATGTCTTGGATTGTAATAGCATAATTTGCCCCATGATCCAAAACTATTTCGTTTTGTCCAGTTTTGTCCACATTTATTAGCGCAGTTCCTGTGTCCACATCTTTTTTTATAATGTTAGTTGTATCCACACCGTATTCCTTCATATTTTTGAAAATAAAATCAGCGTCCACATCATTTCCCACGCACGCAAGAAACTTTACATCTCCTCCCAATTTTTGGCAAGCAATCGCTTGGTTTGCCCCCTTGCCACCGACTGATCTGCTCTTTGATAGTGACGATATTGTTTCCCCTGGTTTTGGGAAATTTTCCAAATTATATGTAGTGTCTACATTCACGCTTCCTATAACTAAAATTGACATAAATCTCTCCTCAAATCTTTGCATTTACGCTAAGAGTTTTTCTTAATATATCTTATATTATACAATACAAATCAAATTTTGTAATTCAAACAAAAAAACAATGTGACTGAATTTTAAAATCCAATCACATTGCTGTTGTTCTAAATACTATTTGTATTCTTCAATACTTTTTTCTCCACCTAAAATGATGCCGTTTTTGATTTCGTTGTCTCTCAAGTATTGTTTTACTGATACTGACGCTTCGTCTTTATCTATCAATACTATTGGTGCTTTTTCGGCGTTTGATAGATATGGTGCGAGTAGTGCATCTGCAAATGCGTCTTTGTTGGCAAATATTACTTTGTCAGGGTCACTGTTTACTGCTTTTGCTACTTCTAGTGCTGTTTCAACACGTGTTCTTCCTTCAAGTCTACTTGTCATTATTCCATCACCTTTAAGTTGTGATGCTATTGTTTCTGATACTTGAGTTGTTCCACCTACTATTATTACGTTTTGGATGTTCCAATTCTTCAACGCTTTTTCTGTTGTTTTGTTTAATTGATCTGATCCTGTTAATAGTATTGGAATGTTTAATTTTGCAGCTAAGCTTCCTGCTGTTAATGCATCAATTGAGTTGTATCCGTTCACTAGGATTACGTCTGTTTTGTTTGAGGAGTTGCGTCTGATTTCTTCTCCTAATTTGACTGCTGTTTCAAATCTGTCAGCTCCTGCTACTCTTTGTTGTTTGATTCCTAGTTGTTGTAATTGTTTTTCTACATCGTCACTAATAGATTCTTCACCACCAGCGATTATTATCTTAGATGGGTTAAGTCTTTTGATTTCTTGAAGAACTTCATCCATTATTGAATCTTTTTCTACAAATAATGTTGGTGCGTTGATTGCTATTCCTTTAGGTGATGCAGCAAGTGAGTCCACCATTTTATCGCTTGATGTTATTATCACTGTGTCTGCTTTTTCGAATAGTGTTTTGCTTACTTCTACTGCTGTTAGTTGACGATTTCTTCCTGCTATTCTTGTTGATGGTATTTTTTCAAATATTTCTTTTAGTGTGTCTGTGTCATTGATGTCTTTAGATTGTGGTGTTTCTGGTTCAACAGGTTTTGTTGGATCTGTTGGAATAGTTGGTTCGGTTGGGTCTGTTGGATCAACAGGATCAACAGGTGTTACTTCATCTTTCTTTTCAACAACTACAGGAATTTCAACAATTCTCTTGGATCCATTTGCAAATGTTAGTTCAACTTTTGCAGTATATTCACCAGGTTTATTTGTGTCGATTTTTGGCTCTGTAACATCTGTTACTGTTGCTTTTTCTGGTAAGTTCTTGATGTTGTCTGTTACATCGATCTTTTCGCCTTGTTTTACAACTTCTTTTTCGATGTCTTCTGCTTTGATTTCTGGAATTTCTTCAATTGTTCCTGGTTTTACTTCGCCTTTAAAAATAACTTTTTGATTTACTAATGATTTTTCATTGTTGAATTTTAAATGGTCAGGGTTTTCAGTGTACAACTTAACGATAACATGTTTTTTGTCAGTTGTTACAGCATCTCTGAAAGCAGTATTTGAAAGTTTCTTCAAACTCTTTGGTAAGTTAGTTTCTAAAAGAAGTGAATGTCTGAATGCAGAATCTCCGATTTCTTCGATTCCTTCTCCTAGAGTTAATTTCTTTAATCTCTTCCATTTAATATTGTGGGCGAAAGCTTGTCTTCCAATCTTTTTAACATTTCCAGGAATTGTCAATTCTTCTAATTGATGACCAGTAAATGCTCTTCCTTTGATTTCTTCAACTGTTTTTGAAATATTAAGTTCTTTTAATGGTGCTCCTTGGAAAGCTGATCCTTCGATAACTTTTATTCCTTCAGGAATTTCAAGTTTTTTAAGCTTGATATTTCTTGCGAAAGTACCATTCGCTACCTTTGTCATATTTGGAGAAAGTCTAAGTTCAGTAATTTGATTTAATGAGAATGCTCCACCTTCAACATCTTTTACAGAATCAGGTAAGATTACTTTTTCAAGTCTATTTCCATTAAATGCAGATCCTCCAATATATTCTAAAGTACTTGGGAATTCCACATTTTTAAAGTTATTTAATCTGAAAGCATCTTCTTCAATTCTCTTAAGATTTTGTGGTAGTTTTACCGATACCATACCATTTGCAGAACTTACAGTATCTGTACCGAAATTAACTCCAGGATCTTTTTCCAAACTGAACGCTGATTTGCCGATTACTTCAATATCTTTACCTTCAGGAGTTTTATCTGGAAGAACCAAATCCTTGTTTACTTTGAACTTAGCCTTGCCACTTTCGCTAAATCCTGTAATAGCGTTGCCTTCGTATGTGAAGTCTTCACTTGTATACAGATAATCTTTCTTGATAACTAAGTTAGACAAAGCTTCTTCCAAGCTTTTGTTCGCAGCTGTTATTTCATCTGATGTTTTATCCAAATCAGCTAGAACTTCCTTAGCCTTGTCAAGTTCCTTCTTCATAGCATCGTAGGATTCTTTTTCGAAAGCTTCTGGAATTAATGCTTCTGCTCTTTTGATAGAATCTCTAAGTTTTGATCTATCTGGAGCTGATTGTCTCAATTTCGCTTCAGCTTTTACCAAATCATCAAAAGCCTTATCCACTTGTTCTTGAGTTGATTTTTCGTCTTTGAAAATTCTTTTAGCTTCTTGTAATACTTTGTCGAATTCGTCTATTTGTTCTTGTTTATAGTCTGATTTTACGATTGATTTGACACTTTGTAATTCTTGGAAAAGTTCACTTCTATCTACATCTGTAACCAAAACTATCTTATGATGATCGCTTTCTGGTATGATATAAGTTGATGCTTGTAAATGTTCAGGATTTCTTGTTTCAAGTCTTACAACCTTGCTATTTTCATATCCTGTATTGTCTTGGAATACAAAATGTCTAATTTTAAAAATAGAGTAAGGAAGTTTTACAAGTTGAAGTTTATTGTTTGCAAAACTAAAATTATCTATTTGAATACTGTCCACATCATCGGAGATTTCAAGCTTACTAATTTCATTGTTCATAAAAGATTCGCTACCAGTTTTCCACACAGTGCTTGGAATGGAAACTTCAGTAAGCTTATTGTCCTTGAATGCACGTGATTCGACAGATTTCAAACCTTCTTCAAACGTAACCTTAGTAATTCCTGAGTTTTGGAAAGCAGAATCTTTTATGATAAATTCCACATCAGTCTTAGGGAATGTTACAGAATTTATTTTTAGATTTTCAAAAGAATTTTCCTTAATTCCTTCTACTTGCTTAACTTCACCGTCAATAGTAACTTCCTTTGGAATAACCAAATCAGAATTCTTTGCTAACTTCGCCTTACCCTTTTCAGAAAAACCAGTAATTCCGAATCTGTAAGATTCTTCTTCCATTCTTCCCTTGTATTTGAATTGTCCATAAGTGAAATCTTCTTGTGACCATTTTTCAGTAGTAGGTTGTTCTGGTTGTTCAGATTCGCCATTGAAGCTTATCTTGCCAACAACTTTAATTCTTCCAAGAACTGCGTCAAGTCCATCTGTTCCATAGTTGATTTCTTCTACATCTAAGGCAGATTTTAAATCTTCTTCATTATATGTGAATGAATTTTCGATAGTAACTTCAGATGTTGAATTAGTGTCTACGGAATCCAATTTCCAATCTATTGGAAGTTCATAAATCTTGCCTAATCCTACTGAGATACTTTTTACGTCATTTTCAGCTACTAAAAGATTCAACAAAACTTTTTCTTTCAAAGTATTTGCCAATTCTTCCTTTGAAATTCCTTTTTTAACTTCTATAGTTCCGAAGTTAAGAGTGACAGGTTCTTCAGTTCTAAAAGCATTTGCTTTGATTAAAATCGGTCTTTCAAGTGGAATATCCACATTAGTTTGTTCTGAACCAAAAGTACCTCTAAGGATAGTTAGCTTAGTCTTGCCAGGTGCTATGTTAAGTTTTACATTTTGTGAACCTAATCTAGAATCAGAACCAGTTCCGAAAGTAAATCTATCTAATAATTCTAAATTAGATCCTAAAGTAAGCTCTCCTTCAAGTGCTTTGTCCATCATAAAAATACTATCACCGATAGTTTTTAAAGAATCTGGAAAATTAATTTCTTTAAGTTTTGCATTTGCCGCAAAAGCCATACTATCAATTTTCTTAACAGTTGAAGGAAGCTTTATAGATGTTAACAAGTTGCCCATAAAAGCTCCTTGTCCTATTGTTTCAACCCCTTCTGGAATAACTACTGAAGTAAGTTTTTTCTTTCCGAAAGCTTGCTTACCAATAGTTGTTACAGTTTTTCCATTGATTTTTTTCGGAATAACTACATCAGAATCTGTACCCTTGTACTTTTTAATAGTTCCGCTACTTGCATCAAAATCAAAATCTTTTTCTGCAGTGACTTCTTGTTTTTGTGGAACATCACTTGCGTATATGTTTACAGGAGCAAATCCTATAACCATAGCGAAAATGAGTATCCACGAAACGATCCTTTTTCTATTCATATTATCCTCCTCATTTTTCTTGTAACAATCGTTACTATCTATGTTAAATCAATAAGTTTACTGCTCTATTATACCCCTATTTGTTTTTTTGTAAACTTTTTATACGATTAATTTGTTATAAAATAAATATTTTATTAATTTGAAACTACAAACGTAAAAGTTTGATAAATATATTTTGCAATTATTTATTACGTTGTAATGATTTATCTCACACGAAAAAATAATTATTAAATAATCAAATTTGTGAATTAATGTTTTTCAAATGGGTATATTATTAAATAAGAATATTAATTGGAGGAAACTATGGACGATAAGAAACAAGATTTCAAACAAAATCTCAAAAATTATGTATCGGATGAAGAAATTGTTCAGCATGACGATTACTTTGAAGAAAAACCTGTAGATGTGGGTGTTAATGATGATGTGAATGGGGTATCTGATGTTACTAAGTCACAAGAATCCACGAAGTCTAAGGACGATTATTTTGAAGAAATTAATCAAAAATACACTCAAAAAGAAAGAAAAGAAGACAACGAAGAATACGAAAACTACAAGCAAAACGATTCACCTGATTGGTATTTGAAATGCGTAAAATTTATCAGTGGATATGCTGACAAAATCTACGATTTTTTCGCATCAACAAAACACGGAATCATTTATTCATTTTTGACATCAGGTTTAATCGCTGCTTTGACTAGCGCAGTGTGGGTTAGCGTTACAACACAAGGATCACTTGGAGAATTGTCGAAAGTTTTCCACAGACCTACGATTTCTATAATGACTTTAATTTTAGTACCATTAATCAACTATGTGATGACAAGATTCATATACATGTTTACGAAAAAATATATGAGACCAACTCTACCTCCTTGTACAAGAGATGTGAAAGGCGGCGTGTTTTCGATAATTAACGCATTATTCATGTTCATACTTACACCGCTTGGATTTATCGGAAGCATTATTGGTTGCTTCACAGGAATGATAGCTTACTCTGCAACTTTCTTGGATTTGTATTTGGAAAAGGACAGTTTCAAGGTTGGTTTGAAATCATTCATCGCACAAATCGTAATCAAAGTTATCGTGTTTGTATTAGAAATGTTGTTGGTAGCTTTGGTTGGAATTTTAATTTATAATTCATTTTCAAATATGATTGGATAAAACTTGACCCGATCTCAATTGAGGTCGGGTTTTTGTGTGCAATCAAAAAGCCTAGCTCAATTGAGTTAGGCTTAGTTTGATTATTGTATAGGACTTTTAATCTTTTATTGAAGATTATCTGTCTTTACGTTTTTTCTTCAATCCTACGAAACCTGCTGCTGTTAATAATCCTGACATTGCAAGAGTCATTATTTCGCTTTCACTACCAGATTTTGGCAATCTCTTAGGAGTTTTGTTATTTGTAGTTGTTGATTTTCCATCTACTTGTCCAGTAGCTCCTGGAGTTTTGCCATTATTTTCCGGTGTCTTACCATTATTTTCCGGTGTCTTACCATTGTTTTCTGGTGTTTTACCTGGAATTTCAGGATCTTTCGGATCTTCTCCACCTGGTTGTTCTGGATCCTTTGGATCTTTTCCACCTGGTTGTTCTGGGTCTTTCGGATCTTCTCCACCTGGTGTTTCTGGATCTTTTGGATCTTCCTTACCTGGATCTTTATCTGGGTCTTTTGGATCTTCTCCTGGTGCTTCTGGGTCTTTTGGATCTTCTCCCGGTGTTCCTGGATCTTTATCTCCTGGTTTACCCGGTGTTCCTGGATCTTTATCTCCTGGTTTACCTGGTGTTTCTGGATCCTTGTCCCCTGGTTTGTCCGGATTTTCTGGATCCTTGTCCCCTGGTTTGTCCGGATTTTCTGGATCCTTGTCCCCTGGTTTGTCTGGATTTTCTGGATCTTTATCTCCTGGTTTACCTGGCTTATCTGGATCTGGATTTACTGGTGGTATTTCACAGACATTCTTTGTTCCAATTTCTATAATCTTATCTTGCTTTTCAGTTATTGTCTTAGTATCCCTAGAAACTTCCTTGCTGTTTTCAATCTTAACAGTAGTTTCAGTTTTTCCTACAATACCTTCTTGGATAACATTAACCTTACCAGCTTCTAGATTTGGGTTTTCTCTGATAATGATGTCGTAAGCTTTTTCACTTTCATAAATGAACTCACCTTCAGTCTTGGAACCATATTCTACAACTTTATTCTTTGGTTCAACTCTTTCTTCTGTTACTTCAAGCTTACCAGTTTCCTTGTTGAAAGTAGTTGTGTATTTTACAGATCCATTAGAACCTTCTTCGATTGTATTTGTTTCGCCTTCTTTAAGCTCTGGATTGTATCTGTATTCTGTATCGTGGCCAAGTTCAACCATCTTTACAACAGGCTTAACACCGACTCTTACTACTCTATCTTCTTTTTCAGTGATAATCTTAGTTGTTTCTGTTGGATCGCCAACCGGTTTAGAATCTTTAACCTTTTGAGTGATAGTAACTTCTTCCTTACCTGGCTTACCTTCATTTTCAATCTTTTGGAAACCAGCTTCAAGAGTTTCATCATAGATTACCTTAGTTTCATAAGGAATTTCTCTTTCGATAGTCTTTGTAGTTTCGCCTTCAGTTGATTTTACTGGTGGGATTTCACAAACATTCTTAGTTCCAACTCTTACTATTTTATCTTGTTTTTCTACAAGAGTTTCCGTGTTTTCGGAAACTTTTTTACTGTTTTCTATCTTAACAGTTGTCTTGGTTCTTCCTGTTACGCCTTCTTGATCTACTACCGTTTTTCCAGCTTCTAAGTTTGAATCTTCTATTATTTTAGTATCAAAAGCTTGTTCGCTTTCATAAGTGAATTCGCCATCAGTTTTAGAACCATATTCTACAACTTTGTTCTTTGGTTCAACTCTTTCTTCTGTTACTTCAAGCTTGCCAGTTTCTTTGTTAAATGTTGTAGTATACTTGACAGATCCCTTAGAACCTTCTTCGATGACTTTTGTTTCGCCTTCTTTAAGCTCTGGATTGTGTCTGTATTCAGTATCGTTACCAAGTTCAACTTCTGTTACAACAGGTTTAATACCAACTCTAACAATTCTATCTTCTTTTTCTGTGATAGTTTTTGTAGTTTCTGTTGGATCACCAACTGGTTTAGAATCTTTAACCTTTTGAGTGATAGTAACTTCTTCCTTACCAGCTTTTCCTTCTTTTTCTATAACTTGACTACCTGCTTCTAGGTTTTCATCATAGATTACCTTAGTTTCAAAAGGAATTTCTCTTTCAATAGTCTTAGAAGTTTCACCTTCAGTTGGCTCAGCAGGTTTTGTTCCTACACGGACTATGTGTTTAACAGGTTCTGTAGTTGTTTCTTCGCTGATTTTCCTAGCTTCACCATCTGGCTGGCCATTTTTAATGTCTTGTTCATATTTTGTAGTCTTAGAACCTGGTATTCCTTTTTGTTTTACTTCACTTTTACCTTTTTCTAAGGTGTCATCTTCGATAATTTCTACTTCAAATGGAATTGGGCAAGTCTTGCTGTATTCGTACTTACCTGTGAAGTCTTTAGTACCTACAATAACTTTTTGATTAGCCTTTGTTACCACTTGTTCTGTAGTTTGTTCTATCTTACCTGTTTCTGGGTTGTATTTATCAACTACCTTAGTTTCTACCTTACCTGGTGTAAGTTCTCCAGTTTCTACTACTCCTTTGTCTTTTGTATCATCGTATACATATTCGATTTCTAATTCCACTTCTTTGGAGTAGTTGTTTTCTGGTGTTTCTACCTTAGTTCCTACTTCGATGATGTGTTTCTTAGCTTCGACTTTATTAGATTCAGTCTTAGTTAATTCACCATCAGCTTGACCATTTTTGATAGCTTGCTTGTATTCTACATCATAGGAGCCTTTTTCACCTTTTTGAATTTCCTTGCTAGTTCCAGCTGGAAGTTCGTCATTATATCTAACTTCAACTTCAAATGGAATTTCAAAGTGTTCTGTGTGTGTTACTTCACCTGTGTAGTCTTCGCTACCTACTTCAATGATTTCATTTACTGGTGCTTTTGTTTCTTTTGGTTCTGAAGTTTCTGTTACTTTAGAGTTTTCTATTGTAACTGTTACTTCTTCTTCTCCTTCTACACCTTCTTGGATTACGTTGTATTCACCTTTTGCTAGGTCTGGGTTTACTCTTACTTCTACATCAAATGGTTTTTTGTTTGTATAAGTGTGAGTTCCGTTAGTCTTGCCACCGATTTTAACAACTCTATTTTGACCAGCCTCTTCTGTTTCAGAAGTCACGACCTTCTTTTGGTCCTTGTCATAAGATGTTGTAATAGTAACCTTGCCATTTTTACCTGGAGTTACTTCTTCAGTCTTTCCAGCTTCAAGATTTTCATCGTAGACATATTCAGTATTGAATGGTTTTTCTACAACTTTTGTTACTGGTTTTGTACCAATTCTAACTTTTCTATCTTCTTTTTCAGTTATAGTCTTAGTTTCTTCAGAAGCCTCACCTGTTCCGTCAGTAATTTTTGTAGTAATGGTTACTTTTTCCTTACCGACTTTGCCTTCGCTTTCTACTTTTTCACTTCCTGCATCCATAGTATCGTCGTAGATATATTCAGTTTCAAAAGGTATTTCTCTATCTACAGTTTCTACTGTTGTGCTTTCTGCAACTGCAGTGCCGACATAGATAATGTGGTCTAGAGGTTGATCATTTTCAACTTCCTTAATTATAGTAGGATCCCCGACTTTTTCTCCATTTTTAATAGCTATTTCGTAGTAAGTTGTCTTGGACCCAGCCTTTCCTTCTTGTTCTACACGACTTTGTCCCTTAGCAAGATTTGGATCTTCCTTAACTACGACTTTAAATGGAATTTCTGTTGTGCTTTCATACGGATACTTTCCAGTAAAGTCTTGTGTACCTACAATAATCTTTTGAACTGCTTCTGTAACAACAACTTCTTCAGTAGTTGTTATTTTCCCTGTTGTTGGATCGTATTTGTTGACGATCTTTGTCTCAACCTTGCCAGGTGTTAGTCCACCGTCTTTGAACACACCCATCTTTAGACTTGAATCATATACATATTCAACCTTTACACCTACTTCTTCTGAGTAGTCTTTATTATTTTCAGCCGGTTTTGTACCAACTTTAATAACTTGTTGGGTTGGTTTTGTTTCAGCAGTAACTTCAGATTGAAGACCTCCTTCTTTTTCGCCATTTTTGATTGCTTGTGTGTACTTAGTTGTCTTAGATCCTGCTTGACCTTGTGTTACAATCTCACTTGTACCAGCTATCATATTTGGATCTTCAACGATTTTTACATCATAAGGGATTTCCTCTGTAACTTCATGGCTGATATTGCCAACAAAGTCTTTATTTCCAACTCTTATTTTTGCATTAATAGGCGCTTCTTCTTTAGTTACACTTGCAGAGTCTTTAACAACTTCAGAATTTTTTATGGTCCATTCAGTAGTTCTTGAGCCTTCTTTGCCCTCAACATCGACTACATATTCCCCAGCCTTTAAGTTAGAATCATATGCAATTTCATACTTAAACGGAATCTTTTCTTCGTGTAAGTGCTTACCTTCAGTCATTGTACCAACTCTGATAATTTGGTTTTGAACTTCTTGAGACTTCGTTATTTTTGGCTTACCCTTTGTAGGAACTCCATTTACTATTGTTACCTCAGTTTCAGTTGTCACTACACCATCTACACCAGTTTGGACAGTTTCTTGCTCTCCTTCTTTCATAGTATCGTCAAATTGTATTTCAGTTTTATATGGAGTTACTTTATTGTCTACTTCAGTATAACTAGATGTAAAATCTTTTGTACCAATAACCACTTTCCTTGATGGATTTGTAACAACAGTCTCTTCTGTAGTTTTGATTTCTCCTGTTTCTGGATCATATACGTTCTTAACCACAGTTGTTACTTTGCCTGGTGTAAGATCACCTATGTCTACTACTCCCTTATCTATTTTTGGATCATAGATAATATCAACATCTACTTCAACATCACTATCAATAGTTTTACTATTATCAGCTGGCTTTGTACCAATTTCGATAATCTCTTCTTTTGGTGCAACATACTTATCAGTAAGTTCTTTTTCTGTAAATGTAGAACCTTCTTTTAAGTTTCCATTTACAATCTCACCAGTGTATTCATAAGTTCTTGAACCGGCAACACCTATTTGCTTAACATTAGATTTTCCAGCTTCAAGTTCTGGGTTTTTAACTACTGTTACAGTATATGGAATTTCTTTTGTAACTGTATTTGTAACGGTACCATTGTAGTCTTTTTGACCGACTTTAATAACAGCATCAATCGGTTCAGTAATCTCAACTTTTGGATCGCCAACTTTTTCTGAATTGACAATGGTCCAGGTCTTTGTATTTTCTCCTTCTTTACCAGGAGTTACAATCTTGTAGTTATCTGTTGCATCTGGATAATTTGTGTAGAAGTCAGGATCAAATTCTACTTTATACTTAAATGGAATCTTGTCTGTGTCGACAATCTGACCTTGAGTCTTGGTACCGATTTTTATTTTCTTGTTTTTGACTTCTTTAGTCGTTTCTTTATTTATTTTTACCGTGCCATCTTTTTCCCTTGATGTGGTGATGGTTACTTCGCCTTTTTCACCCTCGTTTACAATTTTAGTTTCCCCTGCTGCCAATGTGTCATCAACTTCATATTCCGTATCAAATGGAATTTCAATTGTAGTTGAAGATGGCATCGTACCAATTTTAATAATTCTTGGTGTCGCTTCTCTTGTAACTGTAGCTTCTATTTTTCTATCGCCTTCAATAAAAGTACCATCAGTTTGGAAAAGACCCTTTTTCCCATTTAATGTATCTTGGATGAATGTTGTAGTTAATTCTCCATTTTGACCTTTTTGGAATTCTTGGAAATATCCTTCAGGGAGATTTGGATCGTATTCGACTTTAGTTTCAAAAGGAATTTCAGATGTTAATTTTTCACTAGTTTGAGTCTTGAATTGCTTAGTTGCAATAAATTGAGCCTTAATCTCTTCAATTCTTTCCTCTCCAGTAGTCTGGTCAGTATATTTTACCTTAACAGGAACTGTTAGTTTTTCCCCACCGTTTATTTCCTTACCATTTGGAAGATTTGTAGGAAGGGTCGCTGTTACTGCACCTGTTTCTTGGTTAATACTTACATTCCAAACATTGCCCTTGTTGTCCTTAAAAGTATTTCCAATAAGCTCGTAGGATTCTGGTTGGTTTTTCTTTAAGTCTTGTTCTTTATCTGGAATAATAGGATTATTTACTAAGACATTTCCTTGAGGACCTACTTCTGCTAGGTATTCTGGTCTATTATTGTTTGTTTCTTGGACAACAAAGTGGAACCAGTGGGTGTCTGTAGAACCATTTGTATAAGTGTATTCAACAGGTAGGGCTAAGAAATCCCCAGCCTTAGCGTTTTTAGGCGCATGGATTTTAAAATGAGATATATTGTCAGACTCTCCACTAATGCTCCAGCGACTTTCTTTATAGTCATCATTTGAAATGAATTCATCATAGTCTACGCCTAAGTTCTCGGCTATCTGTCTATTTGCAACTTCTAAGAATTCATCATTTAATTTTCCTGATGCTTGTCCAGCCTCATAGGCGTTATCCATTTCATCATCAGTTTTACGAGTTTCATCCAATTCATCGGCAGAGGGATTATTAATCTTTACTTCAAAATCATCACCTGGAAATACTCTAGAAAATTTATGGTCATCAGTTTCTTCATTATTACCATCTATAAATTTTTGAGTATAGTATCTTGTATCATCAAGGTTTAGCTTGAATCCGCCGATAAGGTTATAGTGGTCGTAACGGTCGATGCCTTGTTTGTCGATTGTTACAGACTGGCCCTTGTGGTTGATTGTAGCTGCGCCGGCGCCTGTTTCTGTGTAAAATCCTGCTTGATTACCTTCAACAATAGCTTCAAATTCTCCCTTAGTTCTTGGGCGGGCAAAGAATTTGACTTCTAGATTTTGAAGATTCTTGTATTCAGGTGTATTGAAGATAGAATCTTCATTGATAACAGTCTTACCACTTGCGTCTTTCATTAGGGCACCATCAGGCATTTTGACTACTACATTGTCATTTTCATCAATATAGGCTTTTGCTCCTGGCACTACTTTGCCTGTAATAGGATTGTAGACTTGACCTACAAGTCTTTCCCTAGCATTGGCATCTAGGTTTTCAACCTTGACTCCAGTTTTAATAGTTTGGCCTTTGACAAATTCTTTTTGGTCATGACTTCCGTTTAGCTTGATAAGGCTAAGCTTGTCATTTTCATTTGGCCATGGGTTGACTGTGAAACTAAATAGAGCACTAGATCCCTCGGTAGCATTAGGTTTGGCATAGTGGTCTTTTTTATACTTACCTTGCCAAGCCATTGTTGTGTTGGTATTATCTTTGTCATTTATATGTTTTATATCTTCTTCAGTGGCATAGAGATTTAAGTTTCTTTGATCTCTAATTCCGTCTATTTCTATCTCAGATGTAGCCTTATAATTTGGATCTTTCTCTCCTCCAGCAATTTTTTCACCTGCTTCATTTGCTGAAACAGTACCACGATCAAGTACTGGTCCCATATTACCAGTATTGGTGAAATAAAAGTCAGTGTAGGTTCTTTGGCCTTTTTCCTTGTCGATCTCAATCTCAATGCCCCATTGGGTCTTGTCTTCGCTTGTTGCAGACGGTTCTGAGCTATGATAGCGGTAACCATCTACAAATTCATTCTTTTCATCAGGTGAATTAAAGTTGGTAGCTGTCCCATCACCTTGTTCCATTTGAGTAGAGCGGTAACGTTCTTCGCCACTATAGTTTTTGATTTTCTTTTCGTCTTCAGCATAGTTCGGCTCAGAATTCTCTGAAGCTGCTTTTTGAACTTCTGGTGTTTTTTCATCAGACATTTCAAGTCCTGAATTGTCCGCTTCATTTTCCACATTGCTTACTGCTGTTGCTTGTGCTGGATGATTTAATGCTTGTGATCCAAATCCAGTTTTTTTGGAATTAATTTCCTTTTCTGATTGTAATTGCGAGCTTTCTTGTTGTTTTTGTTTTTCATCTGCGTCTGCAGTGTTTTATGCTTGAGCTTTTTCTGAATTTTTTTGATCAGCATTTTGTGCTGCTTTTGCAAGTTGATTGTCTATTAATTTTTCTGTGACAGCTTTTGTGTCATCTATTTGAGTGTCGGCGTATGTTTTTACTTGTGGTGCCGATACTATTACTGCACTGGCTAATGCTGCCATGAGTAATTTTTTGTTGATTTTCAAAACATTTTCCTCCTTAAATTATTGTAATTTCCTTGTGATTTATTTTATCTTTGAAATATACTAGTAGTTTAAAAATATTTAGTTTATTCTGATTAAATTATACTTTAAAATGAATACAAACGTCAAACAAAAAGCTTTTTTCCCAAAAATTTTTCGTGGTTCGTTTTTGTTTTATTCATTTTGTATTCAAAATGTTGTAGTATGTTATTCTTTTGTTATAAAAATATATTCAGTGATTAATCTTATGAAATCCGATTATTGAATGCTTTGTTGTACTGGGTTATAATAATTGTATAAATTAAGAGGAGTTTTTATGGAAAAATTTTATGGTGAAGTGTTTTCACGTTTAGAAAAACATATTAAAACAATAGAGAAGAAACAGGGCGCGTGGATGTTCACGCTGATTATTTCAGGAGTAATTAGTTTACTTTCATTTATGTTGTGGATGAAGATTAGTCCTCCGAATTCGTCGAAGGATTTTCTGAGTTTGTCGCTTCCGTTGTCGTATTTTTCGAAGACTGTCATGACACCTTTTTCGTGTGTGTTGAGTTTTTGGATTGCGACAAGTTTTTTAAAAAAGGATATGGTGGCAAAGATTTCGAACGCAGAATTTTTGGCGAAGGCTAGTGTGTACACTTTGGTTACGATTGTGCTTTCTTCTGTGTTTAACACTAGAATTCCAGCTGTTAGTGTGATTGTGAATGTGATTTCGGGGTTTGTGTACAGCATTGTGATGTATGACAAATTCAAGCCCGATTTTTTGAACAAGGCGACGATAACGGCTGCTATTGTGAAGATTGTGATGAGTGCGATTGGTTTTCTGATGGGTACAACTTTGTTGTTCTTCATCGTTTTAAATTAGTCGTGTGTTAGTTGGAAATTAATAAGGAGTGTTTTATGAAAAAATTGGTGGCTTTGATGCTGGCATGTATGTTGTTTGTGCCGGTGACAAGCGTTGCGGACAAGGATAGTGCAAATGAAGTGGCTTCGGAAAAGGTTGAAGCAAACGCAAATGATACTGCAAAAAAATCTGATGCTAATGCAAAAACTAAAGATGAAACTGAGAAAAAGCAGGAAGAAATCACCACTAATGAAGATGGTGTGTTCAAAAATGTTATTCACCAAAGGTTCCAAGGTGAAAACAGAGCGAAGACCGCAGTGAATGTGCAACGTCATTACTTTGCGAATACGAACAAGGTTATTCTTGTAAACGACAACGCATATCCCGATGCAATCAGTGCGACGAATGTGTCTATGGGCAAATACCCACTTTTGTACACTGGCAAGAATTCATTATCTGTTGAGACCAAATCAGCGCTTGACAAGATGTTCTTGGACGAGATTTATCTGATGGGTGGCGTGAATACTATCAGCAAAAATGTTGAAAATAAGTTGAGAAAGAACTTCCCACACGCCAAAATCACTAGAATTATGGGAAATAATCGATACGACACATCAGCAGAGTCTGCAAAAACACGTGCAAATACTACTAATTTGATATTTGCAGCAGGGACAAATTATGCCGATGCATTGTATGCTACAAGCCTTGCAGCACATCAAAATGCTCCAATCTTGCTTGTAAGTAACGAAGGATTATCACAATCTACGAGAAAATTTATACAATCAATCGGAAATATCGACAGCGTTACAATAGTCGGTGGAGAAATATCTGTAAATCAATCTGTGAAAAACCAAATCGAAAATCTGACTAAAAAACGTGTCACAAGACTTGCAGGTGTGGACAGATACGAATCCAGCGTTGAAGTCGCTAAGAGAGTAAACGCAAATCCAGCGGAAGTCATCACTACAAGCGGCGAAGTGTTCGCAGATGCACTCGTATCATCTACAGTTGCACAAAAAATCAAAGCACCAATCTTACTTGTGAAAAAAGATGTCATACCACTAAAAGTTAGAGAATATATGAAAGACACCAACTCCATCTACAAATTGACTACAATCGGTGGATACAACACAGTTACCAAGAACAATTACTCCACACAAGTAATATTGATATCGGGGTTGGACATAGACAAGCCTCTCATAGATAAACAAGGAAAAGGGCTCATCAAAGCATTCACAAAAGATTACAAGAAATATTACGTTCTTCCAAACAATAAATACTACCGTGCAATCAAAGAATACGACAAATTGTTCGTTTACTTGAGAGATGCATTGGCAGAAGATTACAGACCATTGGAATAACATTGAAATGAATTATAAGAGGACAATGTCCTCTTTTTTTTCATGCAAAAAATAGGCGAAATTGACCTGAACCCCAAAATCCGGAATACGGATGGAGGGGTTTTTGTATGCCAAAATACACAAAAGAATTTAAAATAA
>OKWK01000170.1_pt1 | contig 60946 bp, 44 predicted proteins | sample 1607181 | NCBI WGS metagenome assembly OKWK01 (sample SAMN07501053, study PRJEB24779) | human gut metagenome | isolation source: stool | host: human infant | place: USA: Pittsburgh, PA
TTTATTTTAAATTCTTTTGTGTATTTTGGCATACAAAAACCCCTCCATCCGTATTCCGGATTTTGGGGTTCAGGTCACTATATCGGTAGCCTTTTTTATTTGAAATTTGTGTAGTCTAGATATTCGTGACAGAGGATTTTTGAATTTTTCGTGCCATATGATTTCTCACTTCTCTTAATTAATTTTATTTGTTATTTTCTTGCATCATATTTTCATAAGTGTTATACTAGTTGAAATATTTTAAAGCGAGGAGATAATATGAAAACCAACAAAAAATCACTAATAAATTTTCTGATTCCATCGATTATTGGGATAATTATTTTCATGATACCCGTAAAATTCGATGGCGAATGGACTATAATTGTCAAAATTTTCGCTGATTTTATAGCCAAAATCATCGGCGATTATCTGCCAGCACTTTGCACAATTATAATCACAATATCATTTGTGATGAGTGTTTTGGCAAGTTTCAATGTAAAATTCATCAAAGAAAACAAACTTTTAGATCAAACATTTTCTGTAACGCCTGTGTGGCTAGTACTTAGAATTCTGGGATTTATAGTCGTGTGGATGGTCGTGTTGAAGGACAAGCTTAACCTTGGCCCGTTTTTCGACATGATAGTTGCCGATGAATCTGCGACATTTATACTCAACGATTTGTTGACATCACTTGTAATTATTTTTGTAATAGCAAGCATGCTTCTTCCACTTTTATTAGATTTCGGACTTTTGGAATTTATCGGTGCGATTTTCACAAAAATAATGCGCCCAGTATTTTTGATTCCTGGACGTGCCGCAGTAGATTGCATCACAAGTTGGATTGGAGATGGAACATTGGGTGTCATGCTGACTGCAAATCAATACGAATCTGGATATTATTCTGCAAAAGAAGCTGCAATTATTTCTACGAATTTCTCTGCAGTTTCCATCACATTCAGCCTTATCGTTTTATCCCAAGTTGACATGGTCGACTATTTCGGAGTGTACTACCTTTTGGTCTGCTTAGTTGGAATTGTCTGTGCGATTATAGTTCCAAGAATTCCACCATTATCACTCAAAAAAGACGACTACGTTGTAGACTCTAATCATGATAACGAAGATATTGCAGAGAATTATTCTTCATCGGTACAATACGGACTAGATTTGGCAATCAAACGTGCAGAGTCTCACAAAGGAATCGGAGAATTTTTGAAAAACGGAATCGAAAACGCATTTGGAATGTGGTTTTCAGTAATGCCGATTGTTATGATAATCGGAACAGCATCACTTGTACTTGCAAACAACACGCAAGTTTTTGAAATCTTGGGCAAGCCTTTCTTGCCACTGTTGAATTTTCTGAAAGTTCCAGAAAGTTTGGAAGCCTCTAAGACAATGATTGTAGGATTCAGCGACATGTTCACACCATCCATCATCGCTGCAAGCACAATTCAATCACAAATGACCAAGTTCATAGTAGCGACAATCTCCGTAACACAATTGATCTATCTATCAGAAGTCGGTGGACTAATCCTCGCATCGTCAATTCCTGTAAACTTGTTCGAATTATTCCTCATATTTGTCGAACGAACAATAATTTCGCTTTTGATAGTAGCCCCAATCGCACATTTGTTGTTTATGTAAACGAAAACCAGAGAACGTACAATTCTCTGGTTTTTTTGTATCTATTTATCTTGTTTATTCATTGTGCAACAGTCTAATCTTTCTTCTCCGAAAGTGTTTTTGTTTTCGTTGCCCAATTTTTTTAGAAATTCTTCAAAATTTTTCTTTATTTTACTAAAAATTTTCATTTAATCACTACCTTTTTAGTTTCAATGTCAACTTGTTTACATTTATATTATACACCTATTGAGTTTCATTTTCAAATTCCACAAAAAATTTGACGTGATTAGAAGTTTAAATTATAATATTAGTAGTTACAGTTCATATCTTTTGAATTTGAACTTCTAATTTTATTTATGGAGGAAATCAATGAGCTTTGGTGCTAAATTAAAACAACTTAGAGAAGACAGGGGGCTTACTCAGACAGAACTTGCGGACAAGCTTGGTGTTACTTTGAAGACTATAAGTAACTACGAAACTAAAGGCACGCGTCCACGCACTCAAGATATGTACAAAAAAATTGCGGAATTTTTCAATGTTGACATCAATTTTTTGTTGACTGTGGAAGATAATTTCGTGCTGGATTCTGCTAAAAAATTCGGATATTCTGGTAAAAAAGATGCAGAAAATTTGGTGGATAATTTGTCAGGGCTTTTTGCTGGAGGTTCTCTTCCTGAAGAAGACAAGGACAAACTTTTCAACGCGATTGCTGAAGCCTATTACGAAGCCAAATTAGAGAATAAAAAATACGGAAAAAACAAGAATAAAAGGTAGTCTTATGTACAATAGATGGATATATGATAAGGTAAATAGTTTGGTTGAAAAATACCACACCAGAAATCCCGAGGAGCTTTTGGATTTGTTGGGAATTAAGCTTCATTATATCGATAGTCCGTCCAAACTTTTGGGGGTGTATCAAGTAATTCTTAGAAATAGGGTTATTTTGATTGCGAACAACATCGGAAGTTTGAAAAAAATCGTACTGGCTCACGAGATTGGCCACGATCAACTCCACAGGAAATACTGCATTGATGGCCACGCTTTTCACGAGAACAAGGTGTTCAATCCTACCGATGTTTTTGAAAACGAAGCGAATATTTTCGCGGCTCATCTTTTGATTTCGGATGAGGATTTGATTAAAACTATGCGCGAGTACACTGACGACAAGACTATGGCGTACAAGCTGGGTGTGGATATTAATTTGTTGAATTTGAAAATATCTGAAATGGTGAAGCTGAACAAGTTTCCTACGGATATTTGTTATATTGAAAATCCAAAATCGACTTTTTTGGAAGATTACAGTCCGTTGGATGACGAGTAAGGAGGTTGTTATGGGACTTATAGATTACTCTTTGGAGCCAAAATCTGATATTGCTTTTGTGGATATCAAAAGTTTTTATGCAAGCGTAGAATGCATCAAGAGAAATCTGAATCCCTTGACAACTTCTCTTTGCGTCATGAGTAATTCCGACAATGCAAGCGGATTAATTCTTGCAAGCTCTCCAACTTTCAAGAAAGTTTTTGGAAAGAAGAATGTCGGTAGGGCTTTTGATTTGCCTTTTCACGTCCATGATAGGAAGTTTAACTTCCAATCAGCTCTCAGACAAAATTTACCAATAACTAATTCATATATCAATTACATCGAAACGTGGGCGAAAAACACCATCATTGTCCCTCCTCGAATGGCATTATACATTGAGGAGAATTTGAAAATCCAGAAGATTTTCATGAATTACGCAGCGAAAGACGAGATTCTTCCCTACTCTATCGACGAGGGGTTTATCGATTTGACAACTAGTTTGAACTATTTTATCCCCGATAAAACAATATCTCGCAAGGACAAGTTGGATTTGATATCTTCTAGGATTCAAAACGAAATCAGAAACAAAACTGGTTTGTATTCTACTGTTGGAATGAGTAATTCCAATCCTCTGTTGGCAAAACTTGCTCTGGACAACGAAGCTAAGAAAACTGTGAATATGAGGGCAAATTGGTCGTATGAAGATGTTGAAGAAAAAGTGTGGAATATTCATGATTTAACAGATTTTTGGGGAATCGGCGAAAGAACGAAAAGAAGGCTGAATAAATTGTGTATTTTCTCGGTGAGAGATCTCGCAAATTCCAATCCGGATATTTTGAAACGAGAATTCGGAATTATGGGCGTGCAGTTGTGGTTTCACGCGAACGGCGTAGATGAATCCAAAGTCACACAACCTTACAAAGGAAAATCCAAGGGACTGGGCAATTCACAAGTTCTTCCCAAAGATTACTCCAAGAAAAGTGAAATCGAAATAGTTCTCAAAGAAATCGCAGAGCAAGTTGCTATAAGAATTAGAAGAATCAGAAAAAAAGCGACTGTGGTGTCGATTTATGTTGGATATTCCTACAAGGAAAACAAAAAATCCATCCACGCACAAAAAACCATCCCCCCTTCCCAATCAACAGCAGAGCTAACAGCTCATGTTATGGATTTGTTTCACAAGAAATATCAGGGAGGATCTGTGAGAAGACTTGGCGTAAGTTATGAAAATTTGGTGGATGAAGCGTGCATATCATTTTCACTTTTCGAAGACATTGAGAAAATAGAAAAACAGAAAAATTTGGAATCTGCAATCGATGAAATCAGAGACAAATACGGATTCACTTCCATTCAAAAAGCGACATCTCTTATGGAAGGATCACGTGTTATCGAACGAAGCAAACTAATTGGAGGCCACTGCGGCGGAATGGACGGCACTTATGATTATTAGAAATTATCTTCCCTACAAATCAGCCAGGGAATATTGCGACAGAAAAATGGCGAAATGGATGGGATTTTTCCTGTCAGAACACACGACAGCACTACATTCGATGACTGAAAATGTAAGCGTACAATCGTTGAGTGCGAGTAGCTTGCTTTTACTGATAAGCCAAGCTTTTCTGAATGATTTCACAGTCGAAATCTTCACCCACAACAACAAATCATACGTAGGGACAATCTACGATTTTTTCGAAGACAAGATATATTTTGAAAGCGACGGTCAAATGATAGAGATAAAATTCGACAATATTTTGAACATTAATTTGATGGAGTAATTATGAATACATTACACAAAAATACTTTTCAATTCGATTATTTTTCGGACAATTTCATAGCTTTTGAAAAAGATTTTTACAAATACGCAAACATAAACGTACCACTTACATTCTTGACAGACGACATTTTAGAACACATGGTGTCTACAAAAAATGATTATTTCAGGATAAACGCGAAAAACTGCAAGGATAATCGCGACCATTATTTTATCTTCAGAAAAAATTTCGCAATAGAAAACAAATCCATAATTCTTTTTGAATACATCTGCCACAAAACGCAATCGGAACTTAAAAATTTATAAGATAATTGTTAAATTTGCACGTAATATGTTATTGTTTTATAAATTTTTCAAAAAAAGCTTGACAATATTTTTTTACGAATGTATAATGATTAAAAATCAAACCTACAGAAAAGAAGAGTAGTCATAAATAGATTTTACAGAGAAGCTCCATTTGGTGAGAGGAGCAAATTGATGTTATGGTGAACATGGTCTTTGAGGGTACAGTTCGATATTAGGACTGTACGGCGACTTCCGTTATCATGAGTTAGAGCTTGATGGAGCTTGAAGTGGTGTATTTTTACATACACAAAAAAGGTGGTACCGCGGATATTTCGCCCTTTCTATTAGAAATAATAGAAAGGGCTTTTTTTATTATAAAAATTAGGAGGAGATTATGATTGAAATAACATTTAGAGGAAGAGGTGGACAAGGAGCGTTCACTGCATCAAAAATAATTGGAAATGCATGTGTGAAACAAGACAACTTGTACTCGTTGGCTTTCCCAACGTTTGGTCCTGAAAGAAGAGGCGCTCCAGTGAGTGCTTTTACAAAAATAGATACGAAAAAAATCGAAGACAGAACCCAAGTACAAAACCCAGATTATTTGGTTATACTCGATGAATCGTTGTTCGATATCGACGAATTAAAAAATCTTAAAGATTGCACAGTATTCATCAATTCTTCCAAAAAATTTGAAGAAAAAAATGTGATTTCTGTCGATGCGACCAAAATAGCGCTGGATATTTTACATAAGCCGATTACAAATACTGCAATGATTGGGGCGTTGTTTTCCAAATTCAATGTAATCGACAAACAGAGCATTGTAGAAAGTTTCAAAGATAATTTGTCGCCATCAGTTGTGGACAAAAACGTAGAATTATTCGAAGAAGTTTTGAAAGAGGTGAATGAAGATGAAAAGACCAGAGCTTAGACAGTTCAACGGTTTTGAAAAAATAGAAGATTATCCTTTGGGTACATATTACGAAGCGGGTTTTCTTATAGTTACCAACGATTCGTACCGAAGTTTTGATTATTTCGTTGACAAGGACAAATGCAAAAATTGCTTGGAATGCTACTTGTATTGTCCAGATGGAACGATTGAAAAACAAGACTCATACGTTAGTATTAACCAAGATTTTTGCAAAGGTTGTGGAATTTGCCAGAAGATTTGCAGTTTCGATGCGATAGAAAGGAGTAGCAAATGAGAAGATTTTTATCGGGAAATGAAGCTGTAGCAGAAGGCGTTAGATTATCGAAACCTAACGTAATCTCGGCGTACCCTATCACTCCACAAACTACAGTGGTTGAAAAACTATCGGAAATAGTAGAACAAAAACAGCTCGATTCAAGATTTGTTCATGTTGAAAGTGAACACTCTGCTCTATCTTGTGCAATCGGTGCAAGCGCCATCGGAGCGAGGACTTTCACAGCGACAAGTTCACAAGGACTGTTGTACATGGCGGAATGTCTTCCCTACGCTGCTGGCGGCAAATTCCCAATTGTTATGGTGAATGCGAATCGTTCAACTGCACTTCCTTGGAATATTTTTGGAGACCAACGAGATTCCTTGTCGCAATTAGATAGCGGTTGGATTCAAGTGTACGTGGAAGATGCACAAGAAGCTTTGGACACAGTGATTGAAGCGTATTACATAGCTGAACACAAGAAAATCTCCACTCCAGTGATGATTAACTTGGACGGATTCGACCTCACTCACACTTACGAACCTGTTGATGTTCCAGAATCTAATGATGTGGATGAATTCTTACCGAAATTTGAAACAGAAAACAAATTCGACGTCGATCATCCAAGAAATTTGGGATTTTCAGTGGGACCAAGTGATAATTTGGAATGGAAAATCAGAGAAAACAAAGCAGTTGTGGATTCGCTGGAAATAATCGAAGAATCCAGAGCGAAATTCAAAAAGATTTTCAACAGAGACCACGGTGGTGTGATTGATTCCTACAAAGTTGAAGATGCAGATTACGTTTTGATTTCTATCGGATCAATATCGGGATTAATCAGAAGTGTAGTCGATGAATTAAGAGAACAAGGTGAAAAAGTCGGATACTTGAAACTAAGATACATCAGACCTTTTCCAACAGAAAAATTGAGAAAAGAACTTCAAGGTGCTAAAAGAATTGGAGTTTTGGAAAAAGATATTTCATTCGGACATTTCGGTACAGTCTACACTAATGTAAAATCAGTCACAGACATCGATTCACAAAACTTCGTGGGAGGACTTGGAGGACGCAACATCACACGAGATAACATCAAGGAGATTTTCCAAAAACTTAAACAAAATGGCGAAGAACTTAATTTTATAGGAGCGAAGTGCTATGAGTAACATAAACAAACGAACAATTACACAAGATGAATATTTTTACGGACACAAGGCCTGTTCCGGTTGTGGCGCTGCCCTTGCAGTTAGAATCGCTTTGAAAGTTCTCGGAGAAAGAGCAATTCCAGTTCTTCCAGCAGGTTGCATGTCGGCAGTTGGATTTAATTTCCCACAATTAGCTTTCAAGAACAACTCGATTATTTCGACGTTCGCTGGAACAGGCTCCATGCTTTCTGGCATTTACGAAGGCGCAAAGGCTTTGGGGATTGAAGATTTGCAAATTGTTGGATTTGCAGGAGATGGTGCTACGGCAGACATTGGATTTCAAACATTATCCGCTGCAATCGACCGAGGTGACGATGTAATCTACATTTGCTACGACAACGAAGCCTACATGAACACAGGAATTCAAAAATCGTCCTTGACACCATTTGGCTCATCGACAACTACAACACCTGCAGGGAAAAACATCCACGGAAACACTCGCAACAAGAAAAATATTTTCGATATAATCGCAGCTCACGACATATCTTACGCAGCCACTGCATCAGTCGGCTACATTCGAGATTACATCGACAAGGTTGAGAAAGCATCCAAAATCCGTGGAACCAAATACATTCACGTCCTCTCCCCTTGTCCAGTCGGTTGGGGCACAAATACAGACGATACGATTGATTTGGCAAAAGAAATCGTGGACAATTGCATGTTCCCATTAGAAGAATACGAAAACGGAAAATATTCCATAAGAGAAATCAAAAATAGAAAAACAGTTCACGATTATATAAGAAAACAGCGAAGATACAAACATTTGACAGATGAAGAAATAGATTTAATTGAAGAAAACACAATCAAAAATTACGAAAACAAACTTAGGAGGAGCTATCATGATTAGAAATAACATCAAAGAAGTTACAAAAGAAAAATTAGAAAGTTTAAGAACATCAAAATACTGGGAAGAAGAATTGGAAACACTAAGCCGTGAAGATATCGAAAAACTACAATTACACGAATTGAAAAACATATTGGTTCACGCTTACGAAAACTCAGAATACTACAGAAAAAGCTTCGACGAAAATTTGTTAGATCCATACGAATTTTCATCACTTGAAGAACTCGCAAACTATCCATTTATCAACAAAAAAACAGAACGTGACACACAACACAAGGGAAGTTTTCTTGGACAAATGGCATGTACAAGTGAAGACGAAGTAGTGTTCATATCCGCATCTTCTGGATCAACAGGAGTTCCTACGATTTCTCCATTCACACAACAAGACCTCGACGAATTCCAAAACGTAGAATCTAGATTTTTCTATCAAATCGGAATGAGAAAAAGGGACCGTTATGTTCACGCACTCAACTTCTCGCTATTTGTCGGAGGTCCTGATGTAATCGGAGCACAAAATGTCGGCGCACTTTGTATTTGGGCAGGCACAATTCCATCTGAAAAACTATTGAACATAATTGTAAATTACAAACCAACTATAATCTGGACGACTCCATCTTATGCGTGGTATTTGGGTGAAACTGCCAAGAAACACGGCTACAATCCAAAAGAATTATCGTTGAAGAAAATAATCGTTGCAGGAGAACCTGGTGGATCAATCAACGCGACAAGAGAAAAAATCGAAGAATTGTGGGATGCTGATTTGTATGATTTCTACGGATTAAGCGATATCTTCGGAGCGTGCGCTGCAATGTGTGAACAAAAAGATGGACTACACATCGCTGAGGATCAAATCTTAGTTGAAGTAATCGATCCTGAAACTGGAAAAGTTCTACCAGAAGGTGAAGTCGGAGAATTGGTCTTCACATCTTTGAGAAAACAAGCAAGACCAATGATTAGATTTAGAACTGGAGACATCGGCTATGTAAACAAACAAAGATGCAAATGCGGCAGAACATCTACAAGGATTTACATAATCGGAAGATCAGACGACATGTTCATAGTATCTGGAGTGAACGTATTTCCTTCAGATGTGGAACACGCAATCAGACAAGTCGAAGGAATCACTGGCGAATACAGAATCAGAATCTTCGACAAAAACCTCAGCACAGCTTATTCTGTTGAAGTTGAAAAAAACGACGACATCACAGATGTAGAAGCTTTGAGAGAAAATATATGGAAAGAATTGAAAGTTAGACTTGGTGTGAAACCTCACGAAATCATCATCCACGAAGACGGATATCTTCCAAGACAAACTCACAAAGCAAACAGAGTTATAGACGAAAGACAATAAAATGAAAAACTTATCAAATAGAGCGACAAGTTTCACGGAATCTGTCATCAGAAAAATGACACTTGTCGCCAACAAATACAATTCAATCAATTTGGCGCAAGGATTCCCAGAATTTGATCCGCCAGTTGAAATATTAAACAGATTACAAGAAATTTCTCTGACAGGCCCACACCAATATTCCATAACTTGTGGGGCGAAAAATTTGAGAGAAGCCATCGCAAAAAAACACGAAAAACTCACAGGAAACACCACTAACCCTGATGAAAACATCGTTGTAACATGCGGTGGTACAGAGGCAATGATGGCGAGCATGATGGCAATCACAAATCCCGGTGACAAAGTTATCATATTCTCTCCATTTTATGAAAACTACAAAGCCGACGCGATTTTGTCGGGGGCAAGTCCAATATTCGTAAAATTAAACCCTCCAAATTTTGATTTTGACATAAACGAATTGGAAAATGCATTCAAACAAAATCCGAAAGCCATCATCCTCTGCAATCCCTCTAACCCATCTGGAAAAGTATTCACCAGAGAAGAATTACAAATAATAGCAGACTTTGCAGAAAAATACGACACCTACGTCGTGACAGATGAAGTGTACGAACACATAGTCTACAAACCATACGTGCACACGTATTTTGCGTCATTACCGAAAATGAAAGACAGAACCATCACCACGACATCTCTCTCCAAAACATACTCCATAACAGGTTGGAGACTTGGCTACACCATCGCAAACAAAGAAATCACACAAGCAATCAAATCAGTGCACGATTTTCTTACAGTCGGAGCAGCAGCCCCATTACAAGAAGCATCGATAGTTGGACTTAATTTTGGTGACGAATACTACGAAAATCTGCAAGAAAAATACACTCACAAAAGAGATATTTTTCTTAACGGATTAAAAGAAATCGGACTAGACTTCTACTCTCCACAAGGAACGTATTTCGTGATGGTCGACATATCCAAGTTCAATCGCAAATCAGACTATGATTTCTGCGTAGAATTGTCACAAAAAATCGGCGTAACACCAGTACCTGGTTCATCGTTTTTCAAAGACGATAACAACGATTATGTGAGATTTCACTTCGCCAAAAACGACGACACATTGATTGAGGCCATCAATCGCTTACGAAAAATCAACGATTTGTTGGTTGACTAAAATAAATCTACCTAATTTTAAATAAATACTCCTAAGCAATGACCGCGACATTAGTTGCGGTTTTGCTATGTCGTGAAATCTAAAGTATTTTCATGACAAAGGGAAAGCAGAAAACCAGTTTGCAAGACATAGACAAATTACAGGGACAATAAAACACAAAAACTCGTAAATCACTCATCTGTCTACAAAAATTGATAAGATAGGTTCAAGACAAGGAAAAGTAGAAAACCAGTTTGCACGAATATCTAGACTACGTAAATTGCAACATAGTTTCAAGACAAACAAAACACAAAAACTCGTAAACCGCTCATCTGTCTACAAAAATTGATAAATTCAGCGCTCATGAATCTAAAATCGCAAACTCGCTGACGCTCAGACAGTGCGATTTTTTAACGATTCACTTCGCTTGAATTTAAAACAATTTTTTCCGAATGATTCGCTTGTTTACGATGTTTTTGGTTTATTTCAATTATTCCTTAGCAAAACTGGTAATCTACTTTTATTTTACTGAAGTACAAAATCGTTGGATATCTACACTAGACAGGTATGGTAAACACAAAAACCCTTATGCACACGACAACAAAATCGTCGATTTCTATGCATAAGGGTTTGTTTATCACAGTTTTTCTCTGTGATTTATTTTGTCAAAAACTAAAGTCTTTCTAGAAGTGATTTCACAAATTCGTAAGTTCTTTGTGTAGATTCAATTGAAAGTCTTTCCTTAGGACTGTGAACGTCTTTCATAGTAGGTCCAATGGAGATCATTTCCATGTCTGGGAAAGTATCTATGAATACTGCTGGTTCCAATGCTGCGTGAACAACTTCAACCTTCATTTCTTTTCCAAACAAATCTTTGTAAGTTTCAAGCGCCAAGTTTCTCAATTCAGACTCTTTTGCAAATGCCCATGGTTTGTAATAATCTTCCTTATTAACTTCAAATCCATATTTTTCGTAAACTTTTGACACATCTTCAGTGTGTGCATCGAATGTTTCTGGGTTTGAACTTCTAAGAGAAATAGTTACCTTCAACACATCATCTTTTATTTCAAAAATCGCCAAGTTATTTGAACATTCAACGATATCTGGGTATTCCTTCATCATGCTGTACACTCCGTGAGGGACCTCTTCGATGAAAGATAAGATATCTTTTTTGTCATTTTCATCCAAAACTTTTTCGGAATTTTCACATTTTTCGATTTTAACTCTCATATCTTTATCCAATGGATATTTTGCAATTAAATCAGAAAAATCAACATCGTAATCGTCTTCGTTAGAACTGAACACAACCTTCGCATCTCTTGGAATAGCGTTGTGTTTTGTTCCACCTTCTATACTAACAAGTGCTACAGGAGATTTTTCTTCGATTAACTTCAAAGCTTCACGTGCAAATTTGATGGAATTACCTCTTTGTTGGTGAATTTCCATTCCTGAGTGACCACCAAGCATGTTGTTGATATTCATAACAAATGTGTTTTTCATTTTATTGTCCACGTAATTTAGCTTTTTCGTACCAATTATATTGTGTCCACCAGAACAACCAGACAACAAAATTCCTTCTACTTCAGCGTCAATATTCAAAAGTTTTCTACCTTTGATATTTTCTCTCTTCAAAGCTCTCGCACCGACCATTGTAGTTTCTTCATTAGTTGTAACTAACAACTCAAGCGCTGGATGCTTAGCTTCCTTGTCTTCCATAATCGCAAGTCCAATAGCACTTGCAATACCATCATCTGCACCCAAAGTAGTGCCTTCTGTTTTAACCCAATCACCATCTACAACTAGTGGAATAGGATCCGTCAAAAAGTCGTGGTCAACTCCGTCAGCTTTTTCTGCAACCATATCCATGTGACCTTGAATTACAACTGAAGGATGATCCACATAATCTGGATGAGCAGGTTTTCTGATTATAATGTTGTTGCTTTCGTCTTGAATTGTTTCAAGTCCCAATTCTTTTCCAGTCTTGTACAAGAAATCACTCACTGCTTGTTCATTTCCAGATTCTCTAGGAATTTTAGTCAATTCTTCAAAATAATGAAACACTCTTTCTGGTTTTAAATTTTCTAACATATTTTCTCCTTTTCTGTTCAAATTACTCTTCAAACAAACACATTCTTTGAGATTAACCCAAAGAATGTGTTCAAATTTCTAAATTAATGTAACAATATTCCCGAAAGAATACCGTAGTAGTTACCAATTACATAACCTAACGTACCTACTAGAAGTGCAGGAACGATAAGTTCTGTCCAACCTTTTGATACAGCCATTGCTGCTGCAGTAGTTGGTCCACCGACATTCGCATTTGATGCGATAATGATTTCTTCGATGTTGAATTTGAAAAGTTTTCCAAATATCAATGAGATTACTAAGTTGATTAATACAACGATTAATGCGAATACTAATAACAATGGAGATTCTCTCAAAATCAATCCTATTGATGCTGGAGCACCAATAACTGCGAAGAATAAATAAATCAAGAAAGTACCAATTTCTTGGCTACCTCTGATAGATGAAATTTGTTTAGGGAATACTGATGCAAGTATCATAGTAAATGTAGTCATTAACAAGTATTTATTTCCCAATAATCCACCTAAAATTGCACTTCCAGCTCCTTCGCCTGAGAATAAGTTCCCAAAAACAGTGGCTAATTTGTCAGAAATGGCTACGATAACAAATGATAATGCAACTGTGAAAGCAATGTCTTTAAGAGAGATTTCTTTTGCTCCCCAATATTTTGCAGCCATAGTTTTATTAGCTTCCTTGTCAGATTCTGATTGTTCTTCCAAAGCGTTAACAAGTGGCATCTTATAATGTTTCTTGATAACAGCCATTGTTGGAAGTGCCATCAATGTGAAGAAATACAAAGCCATAAGTAAGTTATCTGCAACTAATGCAGCTGATACAGTTGCTCCAGGAACCTTGTATTGTTGACTCATTGCAACGAAGTTTACTGAACCACCAGTATAAGTACCCACAAACATTGGAACGATATCGTTCAATGCAGGAATAGCATTCTTCAAAGCAAAGTATGCAACAAATCCACCTAGAACGGTTCCAATACCACTAAATAAATAAATAATTAAAACTCTTCCTGAATCCCTACCAATTTTTTTGATATCAGCGTTGAATAACAACATTGGTACAGCCAAAGGAACTACATAATCCCATACAGCATCGTAAACAGGTGCTTCTGTTGGAATAATTTTAAGGTTTGACAAAATTAAAGTAAAAGTCAAAGCCAAAATACATCCTGTAACCTTACTTGCCCATGTATATTTTTGTTCCAAATATATTGCAAGAGCAGCACATGATGCCAATACAGCCCAAAGTATCCAAGTACTTTCGGCACTAATAAATGATCCCATAAGAATCCTCCTTCAAAATATTTTATTTAATTAAATTATAATACTAATAAATAAATTATGCAAGTGTTTTCTTAAAATTTATAAATAAAATCACAAGTAATTTACTTGCTTTTAAACTAGTATTCTCAATGTAATTTAGCGTTAAAATCAAATAACTTTTGTGTTAAATATGAAAATGTTTTTGTTCGTGAAAATAAAAAAGGCATTAGATTTACTAATGCCCTCAAAATTATTTTTGAATCATTGTGTTAAGCACAATAATATCCGTTTCTTTCATACCTTCCTTAGCAACATAGCCAATACTTCTGATAGTTTCTTCGATATCGTCTTTTAATAAACCATCTCCAGGTTCGAAGTTTCTGTTATTTTTCGCCAAATAATATCCTGAAATTCCTGCATCTACAGCTGTTGCGATTTTTGCAGCACAGGATGCCTTAGCACCGTCACAAATCATACCCGATGCAATCATCAAAGCATTTCCTATTGTTTTTTCAATCAAATCCAAATCCTTAGTTTCCATGTAGCAAATTCCAGCACCTGCAGCAACTCCCGCAGAAGTAACCCCGCAAAACGCTGAAAGTCTACCAATAAATCTCTTGATGTGAAGTGCTGTCAAGTTCGTAATCAAAAGTCCACGATATAATGTCTCTCTGTCGTAATTTTTTTCATTTGCAAATACAACAAGTGGCATCGTGCAAGTTATACCTTGGTTTCCACTTCCTGCGTTTATTACAACTGGTAGTGAACAGCCACTCATACGTGCATCTGATCCTGCTGCAGCTCTCGCCTTAGCTTTTGTTCTGATAGATTCATCTTCATCCATCAAAATCTTGCCCATAGCAACTCCCCATTTCCCAGTCAATCCTTCATCGGAAATATCAGAATTTAACGTAATTTGTTTTTCCAACAAATCCTTTACCTCATCTAAGTTAACATTGTTTGCGTATTCAAAAATATCCCTTACTGAAAGTTCGTCATAATTTTCGTATTCTGGTGTGTGAGTGTAGCAATTATCAATATGTATTACTTCGTCGTTTTTAGTAACCTTCACGATATTTGTGTGTTTGTTTTTGATTTCAACATCCACAGTATTTCCATTGTCGTCCTCTGCTACGATTTCTATGTCTAAGTTTTCCACGCCTTCTTTTAAGCTAACTGTGATGATGTCCTTTGCCATCAAATCCTTCGCAGCCTTGATGTCATCTTCTGTAACCTTTGACAAAACCTCAAGTCCAAGACAAGAATCACCCGCAACAGTTCCAATAGCAGTCGCAGCTTCCACACCCTTCATACCGTTAGTGTTTGGAACAGTAACGCCCTTAACGTTTTTGATAATATTTCCTGAACACATAACCTCTATCTTACATGGAATAACCCCCAAAACTTCCCTAGCCTTTGCCGCTGCCAACGCAATAGAAATCGGTTCAGTACATCCCAACGCCATAATTAATTCAGATTTTAATAATTCAGTGTAATTCTTCATTTGTACTCCTCAATAAAAAATAATTTTATAACAATTTCTTCCATACATTAACCATTATAACACCAGAAATACATTATTGTAAATGATTTCAAGCTCTTACAAATACTCCAAAATAACATTCCATTCTTTTTCCAAATCATCCAACCTGTATCTAGCATTTGCAGGTGATGTCGAAGGAAGCTTCGTAGCCTCCACCCCCAAATTCTTTTTGTGATATCTCTCAAAACACTTAAAAGAAGCAGTCCCATTGCAAAAAACATGATTAATATCTGCACAATCCACAATCCCCTTCAAATTAGAAGGTACCACGTTTTTGATACTAGAATCTGATGAACCAATAATATCGCACTGATAAATCGAATCGTAGACAGCAATATTATGCTCCAACAAAAACCTCTTCCTCTCCTCAATACTCACATCCAAATCCACATCGAAAAGCCTTTCCATCAACTTCCAAAACCTGTTTTGTGGATGACCGTAGAAAAACCCGTACTCCCTAGTCTTCACCGACGGAAAAGAACCCAAAATCAAAATCTTCGAATCCTCATCGTAAAGAGGTTTCAACGGATGAACAATCGTCTCATAATTTCCCTTCATAAAATCCCCCAATCTCTCTTGATTATATCACAGACTTTTCTCTGAAAAATAAAACAATAGCCATCATGCAAACAATAAATTCACTCACAGGATACGCTGCCCACACGCCAGTCATTGCAAAAATCCTCGATAAAATCAAAGCCGTAGGAATAATAATCACAAATCCCCTAGCAAATGAAATCACCTGTGATTTAATTGATCTTTCAGTTGACGTAAAATAAGTCGAAACCACAATATTAAAACCAATGAAAAAGCACGCGACAAAATAAATCTTCATGCCACTCACAGCGTAATCTTGAAGCAAAACATCATTCGCCTTATTGTAAAATGCCGCTAAAATATCCGCGTTGAAATAAATCGCACCGTAAATTAAAATCGACAACATAATTTGCACAAAAATCGCATACTTCAAAATTTTTCCCACATTTTCAACATCATTCTTCCCGAAATAATGACTAATCAAAGGTTGAATACCTTGCGACAAACCAGTATAAATAGCCGTAACCACCAAAGAAATCACAGTAATAATGCTGAAACTAGCTACCCCAACGTTTCCAGAAATCCCAAGAATAATCATATTGAAAGTGAACATCACACTCGCAGAAGTCGCTTCCGTCAACAAAGCAAACATCCCCTTCGACACAATCTCCCTAATACTATGGAAATCAAAAATATTCTTGTTCAAATGAAATCCGTTGTTTCTAGAAATAATATACGGAAAAGTCACCATCATGCTTATAATTGGAGCAAGACCCGTCGCAAAAATCGCCCCGAAAATCCCCATATTCATCGGAAAAATAAACACATAATCCAAAATCACATTCGAAATACTACCAATAACCATTGCAGCCATCGATAACCTTGGATTCCTGTCATTTCTGACAAAACACTGCAAAATATTATTCATAAAAAAAGCCGGCGCAAATAACATCATCACTCTCAAATAAGTATTAGTCATCTCGAAAATACTATCGTCCGCTCCCAAAAACCTCACCAGTTTATCAGAGAAAAATCCCCCTGAAATCACAAACAAACAAGCAATGCTAATTCCCAAAACCACCGCATTCGTGAAAATAGTATTCGCATCATCATCCCTATCCTTACTCTTAAAAATCGAATATTTGATACCACCACCAATACCAATCATCAAACCCATCCCGTTAATAATGCAAAACATCGGAAATGCAATATTAAGAGCCGATAACCCGTCCGCTTTTAACTTCCACGACACAAAATAAGTATCCATCAATGTATAGCAAGAAAAAGCAATCTGCGCGAAAATATTCAGAAAAACATACTTCCCAAACTCTAGAAAAGCCTTATTATTACCCATAAAAACTCCTTCAATAAAAAATAAAACGCCCACACACAATAGCCTTTGTGTATGGACGCGTTTCAAACCATGGAATAATTATACCATATCTCTCATCGTTTGTCGGGAGTGGGATTAGGATGGCATGGCGTGGCGTGGTAAAAGGGACGGGTGTGTTGCGAGATTGTGGGTTGTGAGCGCGGGTATGTGAGCGTGGGCGTGTGTGAAGAGGGTGTGTGGAGAGGGTGTGGATATGAGTGCGGGTGTGTGAGCGTGGACGTGCGTGGGTGTGTGTAGAGAGGGTGTGGAGCAGAGCATTGAAACAAACAAAAAAGATCGTAGCTAAATGAGTCATCTGGAAAAAATTGTTCAAAATTCAATCAAAAAAATCCATCAAAAATTTGACCGCGTAAGCGAAGCGTGCTTCAAATTTTAGGATTTTGAGATTAGAATTTTCCAATTTTTGTAAGCCAGACGAATGTGTTACGACTTTTCTTGTTTTGCATGTCCTTGTACAACGTCTATGTCCAGCAGCACTGTATTTCTGTGAAACAAAGTAGATTACCAGTTTTGCTAAGTTTGCATTGAAACAAACCAAAAACATTGCAAACAAGCGAATCATTCGGAAAAAATTGTCCTAAATTCAAGCGAAATGAAACGTTAAAAATCGCACTGTTTGAGCGTCAGCGAGTTTGCGATTTTAGTTTCATGAGCGATGAATTTATCAATTTTTGTAGACAGATGAGCGGTTTACGAGTTTTTGTGTTTTCTTGACCCTATCATGTGTAAATTTCAAGCGATTATTTTTTTCAGTGAAATATTTTTGTGAGCATTGAAACAAAAGTAGATTACCAAGTTTGCTAAGAATATCATACGGAGAAAATTTAGCTGATTTCAAATCGAAAAAATCCGTCCAAAATCGCACTGTCTGAGCGTTAGCGAGTTTGCGATTTTAGGATTTTGAGATTTAGAAATCGCAAATTTACGTAGTCTAGATATTCGTGCAAACTGGTTTTCTACTTTCGCCTGTCACTGTCATGTGTCTACGTCCAGCAAAACCTCAATTCCACGCATCAAAAAAGAGGTGCCCTTGCACCCCTTAACCACAACAAATTATTTTACAATAACCCTTTTGTTGATGTCTTCTTTTTCCTTTGGATCTGGATCAGCAGTTTTGTTACCGAATACCATTTGCGCGTCAAGTTTCCAAGATTTTGGAATATCGAACATTTCCTTAATCGCATCGTCTATAACTGGATTGTAGTGTTGGATATTTGCACCCAAGCCCAATTCTTCAAGCGCAGTCCAAATGTTTAGCTCCAACATTCCGATAGATTGTGCCGCCCAATGCTCAAACTTTTCAACATCAGCGCCTGTATCTTCTGAAGCCTTCTTCAAAGTTTCTTCGTCAGAAAAATACAACACAGTTCCGTAGCCACTCTTAAACATGTTTATCTTTTCCTCAGCAACTTTTCCGTTGAAAACCTCTCCGATTTTATCCCATAACTTATCGTGGTCATCCTTGAAAACAACCACAACTCTTTGACTTCTGATACCGTAAGCATCAGGTGTCAACTCAGTAATATTCTTGATAGTTTCGGTAATTTCCTCTTCATTTGATTTTATATTCTTGTCCAAACTGTAAATAGTTCTTCTGTTTTGTAGTGATTTTTCAATATTTGTCATCATTTTCTCCTTTTTATTGATCCTCTTCTGGTTTTTCCTTGATAAAAGTTCCATTTCTCAAATCTAAGCTCGCTTGTCGCAAATCCTCGTTAGTGTTCATAACAATTGGACCAGCCCAAGCAATCTCCTCATTCGTAGGAATAGATTGTAAAAATAAAACAATAACATCCTCATCTTTCGCTTTTATTGTCAATTTATCGCCATCAGTAGTCGTCACAGCTGTTTTCTCAGAAACAACATCACCCTCTACCTCTATATCGCCAATCAACGTAAACAAAATAACTTGCTGATCGTCTTTCGTGTCAATCGTAATTTCCTCGTTCTTCTTAATCTCGATTTCGTAAAAATCAAGCGGCAAATATTTCGGCGCATATCCTTTTATACCCTTGTACTCGCCAGAAATAACCTTAACCTTCGCATTGTCTTTTTCAATGATTTTCAAATCATCACCACGAAGCGACTGATAATGAGGCCTTACCATCTTGTCCTTTGCAAGTAAATTCAACCACAATTGAACACCAAGCATCCTCTTTGATAGCTTCGGCATCTCCTCGTGCATAATCCCACTTCCTGCAGTCATCCATTGAACCTCGTTGTCAGTAATCGTGTCCTCATTTCCCATCGAATCCTTGTGAGTCATCGTACCCTCACGCAAATATGTTATCGTCTCAATCCCACGATGTGGATGCATCGGAAATCCCTTAATATAATCCTCAGGATCAGTGCTGTCAAAAGAATCCAACATCAAAATCGGATCGTATTCCTTCGTAGTATTTCGGCTCAGAACCCTCACAAGACTAACCCCAGCACCATCCTTCGTCCTAAAACCCTGCGTCCTATTTAAAATTTTCCTCTTCATATTTCCTCCTGAATTTATTCATCAATATTATTAATTCTTCCTTGTCATCATCATCCCACAGAGAAATCAATTCATCCATAAATTTCAAATTCTCAGGAACAATCTCATCCATCAAATATTTTCCCTTATCAGTCAAATCCAGGATAAATCTTCTCTTGTCAGCCTCATCCTGCTTCCTCGTAATAAAACCATCCTTCTCCAAATTCTTCACGATAACAGGAATATTGCCACTCGTAGACAAAATCTTCTCCATAACCTCTCCAGTCGAAAGCCTACCCTTAGAATATAAAGCCTCCATAACTGCAAACTGTCCCAAAGTAAGATTGTGCTTCAAAATTAATTTGTTGTTCTCGCGGCGCAGAGTATTAATAACCCTACCCATAGAAATATACACCGCCATTGATTTTTTTGTATTCATACTATCCCTCTGACTCAATATTATCACTAACTAGAGATAATTACAACCTACCTCCCCTCCCGCTCAAAAAAGATGAGATGATATTTTGTTCTTCTTGTTCCCCTCTAGAAAAAACGGAGATGTCCAGCGAATTATTACGTGTGCATTGAAACAAAAGTAGATTACCAGTTTTGCTAAGTTTGCATTGAAACAAACCAAAAACATCGTAAACAAGCGAATCATTCGGAAAAAATTGTCCTAAATTCAAGCGAAATGAAACGTTAAAAATCGCACTGTCTGAGCGTCAGCGAGTTTGCGATTTTAGTTTCATAAGCGATGAATTTATCAATTTTTGTAAGCCAGACGAATGTGCTACGACTTTTCTTGTTCCCCTGCCCCTGTATAAAGTAGATGTCCAGCGATTATTTCCCTTGAGAATTATTTGTATGCATCGAACAAAAGTAGATTACCAAGTTCGCTAAGAATATCATACGGAGAAAATAAGAATAAATTCAAGCGAAATGAAACGTTAAAAAATCGCACTGTTTGAGCGTCAGCGAGTTTGCGATTTTAGTTTCATGAGCGATGAATTTATCAATTTTTGTAGACAGATGAGTGGTTTACGAGTTTTTGTGTTTACTTGTCCATGTCATGTGTCTATGTCTTGCAAACTGGTTTTCTACTTTCCCCTTGTCCCTGTACAACGTCAATGTCTTGCGACACCTTCCCCGCATTAAAAAAAGAGGTGCCCTCGCACCCCTCGTTATCTACTCAAAATCATATCGAATTTTTGTTTCAACTCTTGTGTTGATGCTGCGACATCTCCCGTCGAAAAAACCGCCGATGTCAATGACACAGAATCCACATTACAGTCGAAAATCATCCTAATATTGTTCTTGTTAATGCCACCAATCGCAGTGATTGGAATGTTAATATTCTCAGCAATCTCCTTCAACGTGTCGATTGTAACCCTCACGAAATCATCTCCAGTGAACGTCGGAAAAATCGCCCCAACGCCAATGTAATCAGCGCCAGCCTCTTGTGCCTCCAACGCTTGTTCCAACGTGTGACAACTAATCCCAATAATCTTATTGTCACCAAGAATCTCCCTAGCGTACTTAATCGGCATATCCTTTTGTCCCAAATGCACCCCGTCGACATCACACGCCTTAGCAATATCAACCCTGTCATTCACAATCAAAAGTTTGCCCATGCTTTGAGTAATCTCTTTTATCCTAAAAGCCTCGCGCATAATGCTTCTCGTGTCCATGTTTTTTTCTCTAAGTCTCACCGAATCTGCACCATTTTTCAGCGCAATCTCAATAGTCTCTGACAAATCCCTTCCCTTGAGAGTTTGTTTGTTCGTGACCAAGTTCAACCCTAAGTTAAATTTCTTATTCATTTTCCAACTCTCCTTCAAAAAATTTGTAGAAATGATTTGTCGGCCCATTTCCCTTGCCAATATGCAAATCGTGCTTGATAGCATTAGTAATGTATTCCTTGCTCAATTTTACAGCATCATCTATCGATTTTCCAAGCGCCAAATTACTAGCAATCGCACTTGAAAGCGTACAACCAGTCCCATGAGTGTTCTTCGTGTCTATCTTCTCAGTCACAAATTCATGGAAGTTTTCGCCATCATACAAAATATCAATCGCATCTCCCACATGATGACCGCCCTTCACAAGAACGTATTTCGCTCCCATGTTACGAATAATCTCTGCTGCCTTTTTCATATCATCAACACCGTTGATTTTCATACCACTAATTCTCTCTGCCTCTGGAATATTCGGAGTTATGCAAGTACATAAAGGAATCAAATCCTCAATCAACAAATCAATCGCATCTTCTTGCATCAAACAAGCGCCGTGCTTCGCGTACATCACAGGATCCAACACCACATTTTCTGGTTTGTATTCTAATAATTTGTCCCTAACACAACTCATAATCCTCTTGTTCGATAACATCCCAATCTTCACAGCGTCAGTTCCCATATCATTATAAATACAATCAATCTGATCCTTTATAATCTCATCGGGCAAATCCTCAATCGACACCACCTCAAAAGTATTCTCTGCGACCACCGAAACAATAACGCTCATCGCATACACCCCGTGCGCCGACATAGTCTTGATATCCGCTTGAATTCCCGCTCCGCCTGAACAATCAGAACCTGCAATCGTAAGAACTTTCTTCATAACTCCTCCTAATAATTTGCTGCAAATTAAATTATATACCTATAATCATTTTACTTCAACTAATCCCTGTTGTAGAGTTTCACAATCGAAGAAATTTTACATTCAAGCTCATCCGTAAGCCAATCTTTTTTCATTCTCCACGTCCAATTACCCAACGTGTTCGGCGTATTCGTCCTGTAATCATCATCCAAACCCAAGAAATCCTGCATCTGACACATACACAAACTAGCACTCGTCATGTAGGCAACTCTTATCATAGCCATTTCCGCATCATCTGAATTCACATAATTTTTAATGTATTCAAGTTCATCAGAACCTCTGCTATTTACAAATCCCCTAAGCGTTTGATTGTCGTGAGTTCCAGTGTAATACACTGTGGTTTCTCCCACGTTGTGCGGCAAATAATCCGACTCCTCATTCAAATCAAACGCAAACTGCATTACCTTCATGCCCTTGAATCCAAACCTATCACGCAGATTTATAACATCATCAGTAATCAAACCCAAATCCTCGGCAACAATCCTGTCAATCAAGTTCTCTTTTTTCAAAATCTCGAAAAACTCCTCGCCCTTTGCCTTAATCCAGTGTCCGTTTTCAGCAGTGTTTTCCGATGCATCAATCGCCCAAAAAGCTTCAAATCCTCTAAAATGATCCAAGCGAAGCACATCGTACATTTTCAAATTGTGATTCAACCTTTTCAACCACCAATCAAAACCAGTTTTCTCACAATAATCCCAATCATACACAGGATTTCCCCAATATTGCCCAGTTTCAGAAAACCTGTCCGGAGGAACACCTGCAACAAGCTTCGGTGACAAATCCTCATTCACCATAAACATATCGGGGTTTTGCCACATATCGCTGCTTTCCTTCGATACATAAATCGGTAAATCGCCAAATATTTTTATCCCCAAATCATTCGCGTAATTTTTCAATTCGAAATACTGCTTGTAAAACAAAGCCTGAACGAATACATTGTACTCAATCTCATCTTTTAACAATTTCTCGTAATAATCGACACTCTCTTTCTTGCGGTATTTTATATCATCTGGAAAATCCAGCCAAGATTTGCCATTAAAGTACTTCTTTAAAGCCTCAAATAAGCAAAATCCACGAACAAGTTCACGCTCATTAAAATTTTCTGTGTCGATTATCTTCAAAACCTTGTTGTTCTCAAAAGCCTTTCGTAAAATCTCTTCCTTTGATTTTGCCACATAATCGTAATCCACAAAATCATCTTCAAATTTGTAGCCAAGAACATCACTCTTCGTCAGCAAACCATCCTCAATCAACTTGTCGATGGCGATGTACATGTAGTTTCCAGCAAAAGTTGACGGCGACAAATACGGGCTGTTGCCATCAGAACTAATCGGAACAAGTGGCAATATTTGCCAGTAAGTTTGCTTCGATTTCTTCAAAAACCTCACAAACTCATACGCACTCTCACCAAAACTTCCTATTCCATATTTTGAACTTAAACTGAACACAGGACACAAAATCCCTGCTTTTCTATTACCACTCATATTAGCCCTTCTTGTTTTGTTCACGATACATTCTCGTGTAAATCTTGCCATTTGCCAACAATTCTTCGTGCGTTCCTTTTTCCACAATAACGCCCTTGTCCAACACGTAAATGCAATCCACGTTTTTAATCGTAGACAATCTGTGTGCAATTATAAATGTAGTTCTATTTTGTTTCAATTTGTCGATTGCGTACTGAATCACAGATTCCGTTTGCGTGTCGATGTTTGCCGTCGCCTCGTCCAAAATCAAAATCTTCGGATTGGTGATGTAACTTCTCGCAAATGCAATAAGCTGCTTTTCACCAGCAGAGAAACTTGCGCCATTGTCCTTGACTTCCTCGTCAAGACCATTTCTGAAATCTATCAACCTGTCAGCACCGATATCCCTCAACGCATTCTCGACCTCCTCATCTGTAAAATCCTTGTCGAGCCTGATGTTACTCCTAACATTCCCCATAAAAAGCACCGGATCTTGTGGCACCAAGGAAATATTCTTCCTTATAGAATCCACGCTGTAATCGTTGAAGTTCTTGCCGTCGATTGTGATTACTCCTTTTTGTGGCTTATAAAATCCTAAAAGCAAATTGATTATCGTAGTCTTACCACTTCCAGTAAATCCTACGAATGCAACACTTTCTCCGCTTTTTATATCAAGCGACAAATCTTTAAGCACAGGTTCGTTTTCAATATACGAAAAATCCACATTTTCAAACTTAACATCGCCCTTGATATCGCCGATTTCTCGTTCTGGAAACTCCTCGACCTCAGTATCCAATAATTCAAACACATGCTCTGCTGCACTGAACGATTGCTCCAACGACCCCATTCTCTGTACGCAATTGCTGATGTACGAGAAAGTCCTAGTCGTGTATTCCATCGTCAAATACATGCTCCCCAACTTAACATCAGTATTTCCAGTCAAAACATTGTACGCGTAAAGTCCAAGTATCGTAATGTTGGCAAAGTTTCGAAGAAGTTCCGACACATTATAGCTCATCGTACCGTAAGCCTTCGTCACCATGTATCCGTAATCGTAGACATTTTTCGCAGAAGTTTCGTAATCCTTACTGAAATCATCTTCCAAATTATACGCCTTGATTATCTCGATATTATTGATAGTCTCGTTGATTTTCGCATTCTCTTCGCTTATGTATTTTCTCATATTTGTAAATGCAAAGCGCGATTTTTGCAAAAATTTCTTAAAAACATAAAACATAATTGGAAAAAATAGGCACACAATAATCCCGATTTTCGTGTCAGTTATAAGCACCATCGCAATCATAAAAATACTCACAATTACGCTTACCATAAGCTGTGCCAACACCATTTGGTAGAAACTCTTCACAGTTTTCGTGTCATTTGTAATTCTGCTGACAACTTTTCCAGCCGGCAAATTATCATAAAAAGATATCGGCATTTTTTGAATGTGATCGTACACATCCATTTGCATTCTGCGTGCGATTTTGTTCGCAGTTTTCTCCAAATACACCGTAGAATTGTACTTCCACAGTGAATCCACGAAGAAAACCGCCGCATACAAGCACAACACCAACGCTAATTTTCTAATATTGTATACAAGTTTTTCTCCTGTAAGTAAATTGTTGATGATATACGCCAATATAATCGGCCCGATAATCTCGAACACAGTCATCAACACCGTAAACACCATCCCTATCGTCAAGTTTTTCTTCTCGTTTAGGGAGTATTTTATAATTCTATTCGTCACACTCTTTCTCATAAGCACTCTCCACTGTCTGTCTCAAATATTGCTCCTTGTACCAACCATCTTGTTTCATCAAAGAGTCGTGATTACCTCTTTCAACTATTCTGCCGTTTTCAAGAACTATAATCTCATCAGCATCCTTCACTTGGCTAATCCTGTGAGTTGCGATGATATTCGTCTTGCCGGATCGAATCCTTCTGAAATTATCCAGGATATTTTTCTCCGTCGTTCCATCCACAGCACTCATGCAGTCATCCAAAATCAAAATATCCGGATTCTTTATCAAAGCTCTCGACAACGCAATCCTTTGTTTTTGACCGCCCGACAAACTAATCCCCTTTTCTCCACACAACGTATCCGTTCCATTCACAAGCTTATCCAAATCCTTCTCAAAATCGCTCATTCGTATAGCTTCCATCAATTCTTCATCCGTTGCATTCTTGTTCGTAAGCTTAATATTTTCGCCAATAGTCTTTGAAAAAATCATATGGTTTTGTGGAACATATCCCATTCTTTCTCTGACTGATTCGATAGTATAATCGGTCAAGTTTTTGTCATTCAGAAGTATTTCTCCATCTTCTACATCGTAAAATCTAAGAAATTGCTTCAACAAAGTAGTCTTGCCGCTTCCAGTTTTTCCCAAAACACCCAAAGTTTTTCCAGGTGTAATTAAAAAATTGATATCACTGAGAACATTCTCCTTCGAAGTCGGATACTTGAACGACAAATTCCTAAACTCAATCGTAGGATTTTCCTCCAAATCAACAGCATCAGGTTTATTCACAATGTCTTCCTTGTAATCCCACACCTCTTGAATCCTGTCCATACTCGCATCGGCTTGCTTCTTCACACTGATGAAATCGCCCATGCCAATCATCGGCCAAATCAACAAATTCAAATAAAACATAAAACTCATCAGTCTTCCCACAGTAATGCTTCCTGTTCGTATCAAATAAGTTCCGTAAGAAATCGCAAGAACATACGTCATAACCTCTATCGGCTTTTGGATTGGGCCATACCATGCGATTAACTTTGCAGTCGCCATATTTTTTTCATACAAATCATCTGCTCTGTCTTGGAACTTCTTTCTTTGAAAATCCTTCAAATTATTCGCACGAACCACACGCACACCACTTACAGTTTCCAAAGTCTGATCGTTCATCTTATCGAACGATTTTTGCGACTCATCAAAAGTCGTATTCAATTTGTTGCCGATTTTATTGCTCACCACAACCAAAATCGGAAGTGGAAGCACACTCAACAAAGTCAACCTGAAATCTGTCGTCACAATCATCACGATAACTATCAAAATAGGATAAAAAGTCGAATCGAATAAACTCATCAAACCATATCCCGCAAAATCTCCCAAAGCGTACGGATCATTTGTAGCCTTCCCCATCAAAGACCCCGTGGAATTCTTCTCGAAAAACTCCGGCGATTGTTTCAAATATTTGTCGTACAACCTTGTAGTCACCAAATATCTAATCGTGTCATCGCCCCTGAACACATTCAAATTCCACACAACGCTCACAACATAACACAACACACTTGCAACCAAGCAAATTCCCAAATTAATCTTCAAATTTTCAGCTGTCACATTCTTGTTGAAAATATTGTCCGCCACATTACCAATCATGTACGGCAAAATCAACTTGAAAGCATAATCAAAAATAAGTGCGATAATTGCGATTATGTAGCTTTTCTTGTAGTAGTCAATAAACCACTTATATCTTTTTAACATACTTACTCCTTTACTTTTGCAATAAAAAATAGGGCTCATAAAGAGCCCCAAATAGCAAATTCTATTTTTGCAATAATTTAATGATGTGTTCTCTGAAATCTTCTCCGTCCATAGTAACAGCACCTGTTCCACCAAAAATATCCACAGATACTTTGAAGAAGTTCACAACTAATTTGTCTCCCAAATCATAGTGTTCTTCAATATGACCTGGAACGAAAATCAATTCCTTCTTGTCTGTTTCAACATCATCAAGGTTCAAATGTTTGATAGGGTCAACCATGGCTTCAACCACACCCATATCTTCCATCATCCACATGTTGTTGTTCCAGAATCTTTTTTCTTCAGGACTTCCACCATTCAAAAGCTCTTTGTTTGTAATAGATGATAAAACTCTTCTAACAGCTTCCTCATCAAATTTGTCATTGTATATTAATTTCATTTCGTCTCTATTAGCCACATCAATGATAAAAGATTCAGCAACCTTTTGACCTTCTGACGCTGATTGCCAGAAATATAGCATCATTTCAACTACTTCATTATTAATTTTAATGCTCATTATTCAGACCTCCTTCTTTCAAAAATTCTCTATATTAAATATTATACAACTAACTAAAATTTTTTTCTACATAATTTTCAGTTTTTATCACAATTTCAATATCTTAAATAATTTTATTCGCTAATTTTTCCGTAAACCTTCATCGTATCATCATATCCAAGCTTCAAACCGTATCGCATCTTTTCCTTTTCAAACTCCAAAATTTTTGGGAAGTCCCTGTCCCATGTCTTAATAATCGTGTATTTTGGATTTTTCTTCAACTTATTCGTCAACAAATACGGCTTCAACGACACAATCACGACCTCATCGCACACATCATCAATCATCTTGTACGGATTATTCTCCATATACCCACCATCAATCAACCTCTTACCGTCAAGTTTTTCTTGCTTAAACACCAACAAATTGGAACTCGCACGCAAATAATCTCGCAAGTGACCTTGTGGAATATCCTCAATAAACAAATTCAAAAGCCTTCTTTGTTCCACATCAACAGTATTAAGCCCGAACTTCATCTTAGATTCACGAACTCTTTTCTCATCAATATATTCGCTCAACAAATCATTCAAAGGCTCCACACTGAAACCCTTGTTATCGATAAAATCCTTCGCCAAGCCAAGCTTATCCTTAGCATTATCCAAACTTAAACTCTGTTCCATAATAGAATTGACATCATTGTCCTTTAAGCTAATCACATCATCGTAAGTCAAATTCTCCCACAATTTATACGCAATCTCCCAATCGCCCTGGCAAATCATAGCCGCATTGATAGCTCCAATCGAAGTTCCAACGACATAATCAAAGTCAATTCCCATTTCCACCAACGCCTTGTAAGCGCCAATCTGATAGCAGCCCCTCGCTCCGCCGCCTTCCAACACTAATCCTCTCATAAAGACCCCCTTCTTAATATGATTATATCATCAACCAACCCCACAATGTGTGATATAATTTTTCGTGAAAGGAAAACACATGTACACACTACTACTAATATCTGCGATACTTCTAATAATCGCAGCCTCAGACAATTTCATAAGTATGTTCACAGCAACAAGCACCATTTTATTCGTAATTAGTGCCATCGGACTAATATTTTCACCAAATTCCGGAACAATTTTGAACATAATCATAGCGATCAACGTAATCACAAATTTATTTATCCTTGCGATAATATCATACAGACTCTACCAAAAAGCAAAAGTCAAAGCCAACATCGCACTTCACTTATCAGCAAGTTTACTATACATCGCAATGATAGCAATAAACCTGTTCAAAATATTTGACCTTTACCAATACATAATAGGAATGAATTTGTATCTGAGCTTAATTGTACTGTCACACCTGCTTGGAAACCTCATAATCAAATACCGAAAAATCGCCACAGATTTTGACTACATCGTAGTCCTTGGAGGATCCATGAAAGGAATCGAACTGTCTGATCTCATCAAACAAAGAATGCTCACATCATTTTCCTACTACAGAACCGATAAAAGCATTATGATATTTTCCGGCGGCAAATCCAACGGAGACATCGAAGAATCCGTAGCCATGAAAAACTTCGCCGTCCAAAACAACATCCAGGATACAGATATTTTATTGGAAAAACTTGCCATGAACACAATGCAAAACATAGAATACGTAAAAACACTCATACAACAGCAAGATGCAGAACACGACAGAAAAAAAGTCTGCGTAATCACCAACAACTTCCACGCATTCAGAACCAAACTCATCTGCAACAAAATGAAAGTCAATTGGACAGTAATACCAGCAGAATCTAACCTCAACTCCAAAATCTCGACATACCTCATAGAATTATTAGCCGCAATCTACCTGGACATCGTAGTTCACATCATAATGCTTCTCATCATCACCATAATAATAGGCATCTTAGTATAATCGTAGCTATATTGTAGACATTCTCCTGATTGGAAAATCGAAATAGTGGTATAATATATGTAAAGAAATCGGAGGAGGATTTTATGAAAAACATTAAAAAATTTGGACTATTACTTGCACTTGTAGCTTCAGTATCATTATCAAGCTGTAGCAGCGAACAATCATTGAATAAACCAGATACAACAACATCAACAGCTGAAAACAACAAAAAAGACACAGCAGCTGACACACAAGAAAACAAAAAAGAAGACAAAGAAAACAAAGAAGACAAAAAACCAGAAGAAACAACAGAAGCTACAGAAAAAGACGAAACAAAAAAAGACAACCAACAAGAACTTACAGATGATGAAAAAGCAACACTAGATGAATTTGTAGAAAGATTAGAAAAATACGAAAACGGAACAGCAGGCGCATCACTAAAAATGGATAGACTATTCACAGAAATGGTCAACAGATGCACATCATTAGAAACAAAACCAGAAAAATCACAAGAATATCTAATCAAAAAAGTATCCCAAGTCAAAGACACTGAAAACTTCAAACAATCAGTAAAAGGACTAAAAGATACCATAGAATACTACAAATCAAACAAACAACAATACATCCAAGAACTAAAAGACAGTGGCGCAACATGGGATCCACAAATCAAACTAGAATCCTTGGAAAATGTAGTAAACAAATTCTAATATAATTAGGAAAGAAGCTGCAAAACAGCTTCTTTTTTTGTGAGAATAAAAACCTCTTCAAAATATGCAAAGCAGAAAACTACAATTGCCCGAATATCTAGCTTACGAAAATAGGTTTAATTTATCCTAGATAGAGGTATAATTCTATTAGGAGGGATAATCATGAAAATTAATACAAAAAATCTTGTATCAATCACAGAAGCAAACCAAAACTTCTCCAAAGTAGCACGTTTAGTAGATGAACAAGGATCTGCTGTCATATTAAAAAACAACAACCCAAAATATGTACTCATTAAATATACTGAATTTGAATCAGAACAAAATGCTGATGATGAATGTATCACAGAAATCTCAAAAAGAATCTTAAAACAAAATAAAAAAACTTACAAGGAACTCTCAAAATAAAAAATTGCCAACATATCATAAATTCGTACAAAGCAGAAAACCACAATTGTAGTAATCTGCTTTTTTTCTCGTTTAGAGATACAAAATTTTACCTTTTATATCCTGAAAATTACTTGTTAATTTTTAATATTAATGGTATAATAAATTTACCAAAAGCCTTATTCGTTAAGGATACGGTTATAAAGGAGAAAAAACCTTACTCGTTAAGGTTGACCGAAGGTGTGCCATTGTGGCGCACCTAATTTTTTGCAAAGGTACAGAAACAAAAATGGATATAGAAAAATTTGGAGTATACTTAATTGACTTCTCTCATAGCAGAGGCGGAGAATTGTCAGGAAAACATTACGCTATAGCTGCCTCTGTATTTAATAAGGATCACAAAACATTTGTAGTAGTACCAATTACTAGTAAAAAATCCGGAAAAAAATACAGAGGTGGCTTCACAATCGATTGTAAAAAATATCAAAATAATCCAAGTAAAGAAAAAGCATTTGCAATGGTTAATAAAATAAGAGAAGTTTCTATGCATAGGGTATATGGAGACATTATTTATAAACTAGATGACGAAGATATTGAAAAACTAAGAAATTCTATGAGAAAAATATTCGATTTATAGATAAACAACTTAATACTTATTTTAAATAGCTGATGACGTGTCATGATAACGCATAGCAAATCAATTAGATTTATTGTGCATTGATAATCATGATATACATCTGCTATTTTTTCTTGAAAATAAACATATAATTTTTAGTTAGAAAACTAACGTAGGAAGCAGGATTTGACGAAGAAATCATTCGGAATAAATTTAGTTGATTTCTGTAGACCAGATATTCGAGCAAAACCGCTCCTACTCAACACTTACCCTTGCTTTTCAATGCATCTGACGAATTCTCACATTATTTCATGCGAAAACCTTAAGTTTATCCGTAAATTCCTTTAGAATAAAAGGCTTTAACTAAGCGAGTCATCTGGAAAAAATTGTGAAAACTCAATCGCAGAAATCCGGCCAAAATTTGACCGCGTAAGCGAAGCGTGCTTCAAATTTTAGGATTTCGAGATTTGTTGTTTGCCAATTTTTGGAAGCCAGAGGAGCGAAGTTAAACCTTTTATTCTGGTATGAAACAACCTAATTCCTGCAACTCAACCCTGTCCCTGTCTACCACACACGAATTATTTTACTCCTCTATATCCTCAATATCATATCTATCCAAATCCTCATAAACATACGACTGTTGAATACCACGCAAATAAACACCCCTGTCATCAACCTTGTCCGTCAAAGCATTCTTCAACAAGTGTTTAATCTCTAAAGAATTCACCGGCGACCTCTCCATAGCACTCAAATAATCAGCCCTGTCCACCACCGTCCAGTCAATACATTTGTTCAAATTCTTTTTAAGGATCAAATCCAGCCAAATCCTAGTCGCACGACCATTTCCTTCCCTGAAAGGATGCGCCACATTCATCTCTACATACTTCTCAATAATCTCATCAAAAGACCCCTCTGGCATCCTCTCAATAATCGCCAAATTACTCTCTAAATACAACAAATTTGCAAACCTGAAATTTCCCTTTGACAAATTCACATCACGAGTCTTCCCTGCAAAATCAAAAATATCCTGAAACAAAAACCCGTGAATCTCCTGCAAACCCTTGTAAGTACCAACCTCAAAGTTATTGATAAAACCCTTGTCCCAAAGCTCAATCGCCCTCCTCTTAGACAAAAGCTCCTCATCAATCAACCTACCCATCAAACACCATCCCTTCTTATCATTATTTTATGTAAAATTCTGCGTAATTTCTAAACGTGTCGAATTTCATACGGTTATAATTTTTATTTTCTTTTATATAAGCGAAGCGTGCTTCAAATTTTAGGATTTCGAGATTAGAGCTTTCAGCTTTAAGAGTTTTTTAGTAGGAAGCCGGGTTTTACGAAGAATATCATTCGGAAGAAATTTTGTTGAATTCAAATCGAAGGGCTCCGGCCAAAATTTGACCGCTTGAGTGCGGAGCACGAGCTTCAAATTTTAGGAGACCAAGATTTAGAAATCACAAATTTCTGTAGACCAGATATTCGAGCAAACCTGCTCCTACGCCTTGTTGACGAGTGAAGTTAAACCTTTTATTCTGGTTTGAAACAACGTAAATCTAGAAACAAAAACCCTGTCCCTGTCTGCTTACACACGAACTCTCTATCTTCATCCAGCAGCCATAACTCCTGTCCTTACCTACCTAAGCAATGCCTCATACAAACGAAAATTCATTCGAAAAAATCCGTCAAAATCAGGAAGCAAAGCGCAAGCAAGCGGACTGATTTAGGATTTTGAGAGTTGAATTATCAACTTTCTCCCCCTAATCCCCCATGAGGTATGAGTCCTTTAGAATAAAAGGCTTTGACTAAGCGAGTCATCTGGAAAAAATTGTGAAAACTCAATCGCAGAAATCCGGCCAAAATTTGACCGCTTGAGTGCGCAGCACGAGCTTCAAATTTTAGGATTTCGAGATTTGTTGTTTTCCAATTTTTGGAAGCCAGACGAGCGAAGTTAAACCTTTTATTCTGGTATGAAACAACGTAAATCCTGCAACAAAACCCCGTCCCTGTCTACCTACACACGAATTCTCACACCATCTCTCGCAACAAAAACCCTGCCCCTGTCTACCTACACACTAACTCTCTAACCCCATCTAACAACTTACCCCTCACTCAAAACCTACCTCAACACAAACTCTCTAATACCTCACCTTACAAACTCATACCTCAACACGCCCTCTTTCCCTGGCTCCAATTCCTCAACAACCTTCCCTTGGTAAAACACATAAGCGCCACCCTTCGCCCTGTCATCCTCATCCACAAATGAATTCACAAACAACACTGGCATTGGCACAAGCTGCGATTGTTTCTTGTAGTCCTCAAACTCATTCTTAAACCAGTCCTTCACCGAAAAATCGACAAACACAGGCCACAACAAAATATCAGAGTCAATCATAGAAATATACGTATACAAATCCTCATCCCAGAAATCACCGCAAATCAACGTAGAAAAACTCACTCCATCCATCTTGTACAAATACAACTTGCTGCCTTCCCTGTAATCGCTGCAAGCAGAAGGCTCCTTCCAACCAGGACTCATTCTCCTGTAATTGTTAATAATCTCCCCACGTTTCGTCACAGTCATCTGCGAAGAATAAAACGCACCATGATCATTCTCAATATATCCGAACGAAATCGCAACCTCATTCTCCCTCGCAATTCTACGAATCTCCGCAATCTCATTCGAATTTTGCGTCACAGGAACACCCACATCATCCTTGTACACAAAACTCAAACACTCAAACCCTTGCAGAAAACTCTCCCCAAACACACACAAGTCAGCTCCATTTTCAGCTTCCTCTCTCGCATACTTCTCAATCTGCTTCAAATTAAATTCCTTATCATTCAAACGCTGCTCTACAGCACACAAACTAATCTTCATTACTCAAAAAACTCCTTTGCATAACTAAGCTCTCCACGAGTCTTGAAACCATCCTCGCATCTCGCCATGAAATAATCATCCTCCACATAAAAAGGACACAAAATCCCGTAATCCCTCGCCCTCGTGAAACCAAATCTCCTGAACACATCAGGCTCTCCCATCACGCACACGAAACTAACACCACGACTCATAACATCATTCACAGCGTTTCCCACAAGCAAATCCACATTATCATCACTCAAATGCTCATCGTCAATGTAGAAAATCGACAGCAACAACCCATCGAACTTCCTCACACGACATCTCGTGAACATCACAATTCCACAAATCACATCTCCGTCTTCCAATACAAAAGTACAATTCTCACAGAAACTCTCCGATTTCACAATATCCTCAAACAATTTTGCATCGCTCTTCTCAGAAAAACTGTACCTCATATCAGAATCTCTCAACAAATCACAGCATCTGTCATAATCATCCGCATTATATAATCTATATCTCATAAATCCCTCTTTTTCATCATTCGTTACATCAATTATATCCTAATTCACACACATTTACCATTTCTATCATCACATCACCCACAAACCACACACTCATAAAATAACCATATTTAAGTAATAAAATTAAATCATTACGAAACAAGGAGGAATTAATGCAACAAACTAAAAAAAGATACACAATAGGCGAAGAAATCTTCAACTCCGTAACACATGGAGTGGGAGTTCTGATAGCAATAGCGTTCATGGTATTGTTAATCATAAAATCGCAAGGCAACCCTCCACTCATAATTGCAAACATAATCTACGGAGTAAGCCTAATGCTGATGTTCCTATTCTCCACACTATATCACGCCATCACCAACACCAAAGCAAAAAAAGTCCTCAGATATTTTGACCACTCCGCAATATTCATCTGCATAGCTGGAACATTCACGCCAATAATAGTTAGAGTGTTACAAGGCGCACAAAGAGTAGGATTTTTAGTAGCCATTTGGCTTATAGCACTAGTAGGAATAATCCTCAAAATCACAATATTCAAGAAAAATCTCCAAGAAAAATACAAAAAGCAATCACTCATACTTTACGTAGTAATGGGATGGATGTCTGTATTACTTATGAAAAATGTCATCCAAATCTCTGGAATGCTTTCATTCATACTCATATTGTCGGGAGGAATACTCTATTCCATCGGAGTCTACTTCTACGCTAAGAAAAGAAAATACTTCCATTCAATATGGCACATATTCATAATACTAGCATCAGTAGCACAGTTTTTCGGAATATATTTCGGATAAAAATAAATAGATATAAATTAAAAACGACTACCTCGTAAGAGAAAGTCGTTTTTTGTGTATTATGCACTATAACATCAAAAAATTAAATCGCTATTCATATCCTTAATTTTTCTTATTGTTTTTTTTGAGAAATTAATGCATCAGTTATAAGTTTATTAAATACTTCTTTTTTATTTTTTCTATCTTTTTCTTTTTCTTTATATTCTTCTTCTTTATATTCTTTGTACATGTTAACATTATTCTTATATATATTTTTACTCATTTTTAACATATTATCCTGATCTTTAGGCCCAATTGTATAGAAAAACTCCTCATGTAATTTTTTAATTATATTGTCAATAGCAATATTAATATTTTTATCTTCTTTGACAGAATCATCTTTATCTTCTTTGACAGAATCATCTTTATCTTCTTTGACAGAATCATCTTTATCTTTTTCAAAAAAATCTTTTCTAAGCACATTTTCTATTGATGGTCGCCATGCTCTGTTGAATCTCCTAAAAATAAACACTGGTTTAACATTATCTTTTGGATTGTTTATATATTCCAAAATTTTCCATATTATTATCCTTGCACTAAGCATGCTTACGTTTGAATTTGAATTTACCAAGCAATTAGCAAATCTATCCTTAGCATTATCCTCATCAATAGCAAAATTTGGTGTACTGCTTCTAAAAGGAAAAGCTTCTAAGTTAACTATGTTTTTTAATCTTTCTACAAAATATGTTAAGCTTTCCTTATTTACTTCTTTTTCTTCCTTTATTTGCTTATTTAGATCATCATTTTCTTCTAAATTACTAATAAAAATTCTAAATGCTTTAACTGCTTTTTTTAAATCTTCATATTCTTTTTCATCCTTGTTTTTATAATCATCAATAGCTGAAAGTATTACATTAAGATAGTTAGCTGTATAATAACCTTTCTTATTTTTTTCCTTGTTCTTATCTTCATCGGATTCTTCTAAACCAATTAAATTCTTCATTCCTTTCAATTCTACTATTTCCTTATACAAGATACCTCCTTTAGAGCTTATGTCAAATATATACTTTTTAATATCCTCTTTATCTTGTTTTCCGATAGCCTCACACATCGCAACTTTAACATCTATATTAGGATTCACTAAGCACAAAAATAACGTACCATTTTCAATATCTCCTCTAACATGGCTAGGAATTCCATAATCAATGCTTACTGCTTTTCCTTTTTTATCCTTTAATTCTTCATATAAACCATTATCTATCTTTAGCCATGAAAACTCCTTATCATCTTTCTTCAAAGCTTCCAAGAAATCGTCTAATAAATCATCAAAGTTTTTACCTTTCCATGGATTATATTCTCCTAGAAATTTATCAATTGTTTCTACGTTTTTTATCTTTTCCTTATAGCTTTCTACCAACTCTTCCAATGCTTTTGACTCTTTCAATTCTACAGACTTTTTAGTCATAACTGCACCTCCACAAACTATTCGGTTAAAATCTTTACAAGTTATATATACCCAATTTCAAAATATAATCATCCAATTTACCATTTCTCCCCACACAAAAAACTGCGAGCTCACACCCGCAGTTCTCCTATTTCCTGTGTTTTCTAATATCCAACACGAATTTTCTAATATTCACAATAAGCACAATCCACGCTAATATCGTAAGCGCCAACAAAACATAATCAACAGTCTTTGATGACGAATCGCTCTTAGTGTTCAATTCCGCCGCATTCTTCTTATTCGTAGCATCTGTCGTAGCTTTACCGGAATTTTCATCAACCCTCACACAGTTAATCAAAATCCTTCTAGTAAACGGAGGATACATCGGATCACACGACAATATCGTCAGCATATCCTTGCCTTCCACAGGCTTCAACCTATCCCAATCCGACGGACTGATGTACTCTCTTCCGACAACCTTGTAGGTCAAAGTCTTCCCATGATGATGCACATACACCACATCATTCGAATACAATTGACCCACCTTCAGCAACATAATATCGCCATACCAACCCCTGTGGCCCGCAAGCACACTACGTCTGCCCTTACCACCCACAGGAATCGAAGTCCCGTCAAGTTGACCGACACCCTTCGCCAAATGATTGTAGCTCGCTCCCAGATAAATAGGCTTCTTGAAATTAATCTTAGGAATTTCCAAATACCCGAAAATCCCATTCTCATCAATCACCTTGCTACCTTCAAGCTCAATATCCTCCGAATTAAAAGGATCCACAAGACCCGTTTCATCCACATTCACATTCGAATTGTATTTTTCAATTCTTTCGGAAAGCTCAGTTGACATCTCACCTTGACCCCTCAAAAAATCATCCATCTTTTTATCTTGCGAGAAAATCTTGTACGACAAATTGCTCAAACAAAAAGTCAACAACCCAATCCCCACAAACAAAATCACATAACCAAACTTCCTACTTGATCTCATTATTCTTCTTCCTTCTTCTTTGTCTAATGTAATACCACAACAAAATCGCGATAATAATCAGGGAAATAATCAAATAAATCTTGTACTTACCAGTCACTTGACTCACCAAATCCTTCTCCACAGCAGCAGGATTGTATTCAGTACGCTCAGCACGCACCAACAACCTGTGCGAATTAATCATATACGGAGTGCAAGTCAACAACGTACAATAATCCTTGCCCTCAACAACCAAAACCTTGTCGAAATCGCTCGGCTCCACAACGAAAATGTCGATAACCTTGTAAGCCAACACCTCTTTGATATTGTGAATGTAGAACACATCGCCCTTTTTCATCTTATTCAAATCAGTAAACAGCTTAGCAGTAGGAAGACCCCTGTGTGCAGTCAACACAGTGTGTGTACTCTTGCCACCAACAGGAAGAGAAGTTCCCTCCAAGTGACCAACACCCTTTTGCAAAACCTCCTCGCTCGTACCAGCGTAAATCGGCAAATCCTGATTAATCTTCGGAATCTCCACATGGCCAATCTTTTCCTTAACCTCAAGCATCCTCGCATACTCGCTAATCGCATTCTTTTTTTCCTTCTCAGAATAAGGATCCGCAAGCTTACTAGGATCCAAAGTCTTGTTGTAAATCTGAGCGAGCCTAATTCTCCTGTCAATCTCCTTCTTGTCAATCTTCTTAGCCGTAGTATCAAAGTCATGCACCGCACTATTAGCCTCAATCCTGTAGTACAACCTCGAAATCAAAGGATACATCGCCACAGCAAACCCCACCAAGAAAATCAACACATACTTCAAATTTTCCTTTAACTTAGACTTCTTCATGCTTATCCTCTACATCCAGTTCCTTCAACTTTTTCTTCGCCTTACGTTGACGATAAATCAAATACAACAAAATAGCGATAATAACCAAAGAAACATAGAACAAATACCTGTAAATATAACTTGCCTTGTTATCAGCAATCAACGCCTCATCCACAGCAGGAACATAAGGAACCCTGTGACCTCTAACCAAAAGCCTGTGCGAATTAATCATAATAGGAGTACAAGTAAGTAACGTACAATAATCATGCCCCTTCACAATCAGCAAATCATTGAAATTCGAAGGCTCCACAATCTTTATCTGATCCACTTGATAAGCCAACGTTCCAAAAATATTATGCACATAAAACTTATCGCCAATCTTCATCATCTTCAAATCAGTAAACAACTTCGCCGTAGGAAGTCCACTGTGCGCAGTCAGCACCGCATGAGTATTATTCCCCCCAATAGGAAGAGAAGTCCCCTCTAAGTGACCAATCCCAATCTGCAACACATCCTCGCTCGTACCAGCATACATCGGCAAATCCTGATTAATCTTTGGAATCTCAACGTGACCAATCTTCTCTTTCACCTCAAGCATTCTCGCATAAGCCTTCCTGCCCTCTTCTTGGTTCTTCTTGTCATAAGGATCCTTGCTCACCACATTGTTCAACGAATCATTGTAGCCCTTCGCCAAAGCCAACCTCTTATCCAATTCCTCCTTCGACAAACCCTTCACAGCCTTGTCGAACTCCTTCACTTGATTTGTGGAATCCACCCTATAATACAACCTAGAAATCACAGGATACATCATCACACCAAATCCCAATAAAAATATTAAAATAAACACAAAATTATGCTTAATCTTCTTCCACATTACAATTACCTTTCTCAAATACCGGTTTCTAAGTCAATTATACCTTAAAAAAATAAAATCGAAAAATATTTGATAACGAACATAACCAAACCCTCACACCAATAACACATCTCACAAAATCGTAGACCACCTAGCATGAGGGTTTATTTTTGCATATTCTCAAATCTATTTTTCGAATTACTTAATATTTTTTCCTATTAACTTATCGTCCTTCGCAATTATCCACTTACCAATAAAGAACATAATCGCACCGCCAATCATACTCATGAAAAACCTAATATCCCCAGTCTTTGGAATCTTACCACCGCGTGTAATATCTCCACCTGGAGTAGTTCTTCTTCTAGTAATAGTGTCACTCTTGTTAGTGATGAAAGCAATGGAAATAGTCTTATCATCGGCTTGTTTTTTGATTTCAAATTCCACAGGCTCACTCAACAAAATGAAACCTTCCGGAGCCTTTATCTCTACCAAGTAATACTTACCATAATCCATATCCTCAACAGCAAACTTACCATTGTCAGCACTTGTCACAATATAATCCTTGCCGTCCTTCTTCACAGGCTCAAACTTTCCATCCTTGTTCTTAGTCATAACCTTAAACATCGCGCCACCCAAAGGCTTCTTAGCTTCATCAGTCTTCATGAAATCATGTCTGCCCTTGTCAGTAGAAGTCTTGCTGTTCACAACACTAAGTTCCACAGACTTATCAGAAATAGTAAACTTAGTGTCCACATTCTTAATCAAATAACCTGCTGGAGCTTCCACCTCTCTGAAAATATAATCGCCCTTCTTAATATCGTTGATTATAATCTCACCAGCATCGTTGGAAATATACAAGCCCTCATCAGATTTTTCCTCATTCTTAGATACCTGACTGGATTTTTCGTCCTTTTTTTCGTCCTTGGAATTTTCGTCCTTAGACTCATCTGCGTTTTCTTTAGATTGCACCTTGGATCTGTCGTCAACTCTTGGAGATAGTTCAAGCTTATCATCTTTTTTCATAGTAGCCTTGTTTTTCAACTCAACATATTCGCTACCACGTCTCACAAGTAACTTAAACTTCGCACCCTTCAAAGGATTACCGCTCTCGTCCACCTTCACAAGTCTCACATTCGTAGAAGATTCCTTCGCATGAATAGTCACATTCTTGCTGTCACTCTCCACATCATCTGGAAGGTTAATCAAAGCAGGAACAATATCCTTGTCACGTTTAATACCCGAAGTGTCACGCACATAATACGCACCCTTATCCAAATTCTTGAATACTGCCTCATTATTGGAAAACTCCACTTCAGTAGCATTCTTGTATGTAGAATTCAGATTATCCACAGACAACTTATTCAAGTCCCCAAGAACAGTAGACTTGTTGGAATCAGGAATCTGTTCATCGGACACCTTCCACAAACTCATCTTCCCCGTAACATCACCGTGTTTCTTATCCACAGTCACAGTTATCGAATAATCACCCGCAGCAAATGAAGTGCTAGTCGCAACCATCGCCACCATTACCATAACCATTAATATTCTTTTTAAAATCTTCATATTATTACCTTCCATATATATTTATATCCATTATCTTATCCTTCTAAAAGTGCAAATACCTCACATATTTGCACTTTTAGAAGAAGGAAAATTGCTTTTCCTCTCTTCTCTTAGTTATTATCTAGCTTCAGTTGCTTGTCTTTTTTTGATAGCGATAATAGCTGATGCCATTATTGCAAGACCAATTGCAGTGAAGATTACAGTACCAATACCACCTGTTTGTGGTATAGTTACTTTCTTATTGTTGATTCTCATAGCATCTGCACCTTGTGCTTTATCAACAACTTTGTCAGTTCCTTCATATACTACACCTTCTGCATCTGCAGTGTATGATCCATTTGCTACTTCGAATTTGAAATCTGCGTTTGTAGGAGTACCATATCCTGCTGGAGCTTTTGTTTCCACTAAAGTATAGTTTTTCCCATATTCGATACCATAAATTTCAACTTGTCCTTTTTCATTTGAGATGAATTTTGCAGCGTCTTCTTTCGTTGCAACCCATTCGTAAGTGATATTAGCTGCTTCAAACGCCTTGTCCCTTGCTTCTTTTAATCCCTTAATAGTTTCAGCTGTAACTCCTTCTGGATAAGTTATAACTCCATCTTTTTGAGTTAATTTTGCAACTGCATCTTTATATGCTTTATCTGCTGCTTTATATGCTGCTATTAATTCTTGAATATTTTTCTTATCTTTTTCTTTTAGATATAAATCTTTATTGTTATCGCCATCTTTTACAGTCTTCTTAACAATAAATTCTGCGCGTTGTAATCTTGTTCCATCTGTTTGGTCAGCTTTTACAAATTTTCTTCCACCAACAACAACTTTTGGTTCAGTTGGATCAAGTGGTTTTGGATTTGTAGAATCTTTTGTATTCTTGATTTCAATTGTTCCATTGTCATCTCTTGTAACATATTCTGGTTCATATCCAGATACACGTTCTATAACTCTATAAGTTTTTTCATTATCAAGTCCTGTAAATGTATGTGTGAATTTTTCAGCAATAGTAGCTGTGTATGATTCAACATCTTTCCAGTTGTCACCATCTTTTTCTTGTAATATAAATACTGCTTTTACATTTTTGTCAGCTTCTGTAACGGCATTTCCATCTACCGCCCAAGATTTTTCTACTTTTATTTCTCCATTTTTTGGAGTTGTTTCTGTAGGTTTAATATCTTTTCCTGGTTTGTTACCATAATCAAATTTGACGTCGTTTATTTCTTCTGAATCAATTTTTGCATCAGCATTTACAGTTGCAGTATATTTTAAAGTAATATTTGTAACTGAGTCTTTATTTTGAATTTTCTTAAGACCAGCGTCTGTAAGTGATAAAGTAAAACCATGATTATCAGCTACTATTGTGTAATCGCCAGTTCCAAATGTAACACCGTTGTCAGCTTCAATTTGAATGTCATTATTAAAAGTAAGACCATCAGTCATACTATCTGTCCATTTTACTTTTTCATATTTAGATTGTGCTGGGATTTGTGTTTTTACTTCGTATGGTATCTTTTTACCAATTTCTGCTTTTGCTTTTGCTTTTTCTACAGTTGCATTTTCGTATTTGGCACCAGAATCTTTGTTTTTATTCTTGTCTTCAATTGTTTCTAAACCATTTTTAGATTGAAAGTTCTTGTCAATTTGTGGTTTATCTTCAGTGTTCTTTGGATAAACGTGAGCATCTACAACGTCATTTAGTGGTAATGTTATAGTAACTGGAACAGCTCTCATTTCTGTAAGAGTATTAGTACCATCAGCTTTATAAGATGATAATCTATGAATTTCATATATCTTATATGTTCCAGCTGGTAATTCAGATGTAGTAGCATTATAACCTGTTGCTGTTGTTTCACCTGCTAGTGCATTTGATAAATCATCTTTAGTAACTTCTTTAGGTAACTTGTTATCAGTTATTGTAATTTCTTTGTTATCTTTTTTGATTGTTTCACCTTTTGAATTAATTACTTGATCTTGATTATTTGTCCAAACAAAATATACACCAGCAATTTCTTTAGAACCTTCTCCAAAATATCCTTCAAGTTTGCTTTTTGCAATTTCATTTCCGTCATATTCAGTACCATCGATACCTTTTGTTCCCGGGAAAACATCTTTTCCTTCAGCATTTTTAGCTTTCATGTTGTCTGCTGTTTGTAATATTTTGTGAACTGTAACACTTTCTGTTGTTTGCTCAAGTGTTGTTTCTTCAGCGCTTGCTATCAATGGGGTGAATACGCCAACCATCATCGCTAATGCCATGATTAGTGATAAAAATCTTTTTTTCATAATATAACTCCTTTATATTTTTTTTATAATCATTTGCTTTTCGCAAATTATTACCTTTACCTTTGCCCTTGTGGGCATTTTGTTTAGGCTTTGTCTAATAATATCTTAACAGGTATCATCATCCTAGCCAATCTCTTTTGCAAATCTTTCGATTCTCTTATTTTCTTCTAATGTTGATTATCTTATTTTTCTTTTAGTCTCTTTTTCTATAATGCATAGCACTTGGACTATATCTGTTTCTTGTAGCCTTATACTTTGCACGCAAATTTTCAGTCTTGTCCATATCTTCCTTGATAGTTTCAAGTGTATATATTGCATTGTTGATGATCCTTAATTCAGAAAATACGGAATATTTTCCAACTCTTGATAAAACAAATATTATAAACATTATCGAAAATACAAAGAATAATGCTGAAATATTTCTAACAATCCATATGTTTACATCTTGTCTGAATACATATTTTGATATAAATTCAGAAGATAAACATGCAGCACTAAAGGCCATTACTACAGCTAGTAGTGAAAGAAAAGCTGAAATCCCATTTTGAATAACATCAAAATGTCTAATTAGAACTTCTCTATCAGTTTTATACGTCTTAAAAGTAATTAAGTCATTCAGTAAATTTTCTTCACTAATTGCATCATTATTGAGGTAATTTTCATTGATGTAATTTACTATTTCCTCGTCATCAAAAGTTCTATTCTTAGTTTTGCAATAAGCTAATTTATATTCGATTACATCAGGAAATATTTTACATTCTTTTTCAAGTTCAATTTGTTTTAATTTCCTATTTATCTTACCATAATATCTCATAAGACCACCTCATAGACGTTTAAAAGATTTACATCAACATCATTGAGACCCCAGGGACTTGGCTTGTTGCCTCATCCCCTGTCTCTCTTTTTAGTCCCTTTACGGAGGGTACCTCATCTTTTGATTTAATTCAATCATGATAACGCACTCTCTCTTCTCTTACGTCTGTACTTGTAGTACGCCGTAGTCATTATCACAGCACCCACTACAAGGAATCCTATAATACCCATAGCCCCTGTGTGAGGGAATGTCGCCTTGTGGTTTTCAACTTGGATAGGATCTTTGCTGTCGTAATTTACATAAGTTCCTTTACCATCTGACATATTGTTAATGTCAAGCTTGTAACTTACTTTATCAATTGATCTACTAAATGCTCTTGAGTACACTTCTGGATTCAATTCTACTGGTGTAGACTTATCAGTTATCTTACCAGTGATTTCTACTACCAATCCCTTTTCTGTAACTATGTTTGCAATTTTTGGATTTGGTTGTGTATAATCATCTGCCTTGTACAAACTTGGAATACTGTATATAAGTGGATTTGTATTATATTGTTGATTTCTTGGATTAACTTCTCTAAAGTCTGTATCCTTCAAATCAGCAACAGTCTTTCCTTTTTCAAGAGTTGCAACTCTTATAGTTCTGTAGTTATCACTTACATTCCAATTATTAACATCAAGTTGTAACAATGTGTCTTCCTTATCAAATGTCCATTCAGTGTGACCAGGATTTATTACAAGTCTTTGCTTAAATGTTCCCTTATCTTTATCCACTTCAAGGATTTCACTTGTTATCATGCCATTTGCACCAATAGTCTTGCTTGCCTTTAATGGATCTTTTTCAAGGACTTGAACCTTGCCATTTTCTAGCTTAAATTCCTTGATATACTCTCCAGGATACTTTCCATATCCTTCTGGCGCTTTAGTTTCTTTAAGTGCATAATAGCCATCTTTTGAAATGTTAAGACTAAACTTGCCATTTTCATCTGACTTAGCCGTTACTACTTTGCCATCAACTTTATATTCTTCATACTTACCATCAAGTTTTTCTTTATAAAGAACTTTAAATTCAGCATTTTGAAGTTTTACACTGTTGTCTTCTGCATCGACTTTTACAAACTCTATTGGCTTGTTGTTTACAACCTTGACTGCAATAGTTTCACTTACTTCTTGATAGATTTCACTAGTTCCAGTTCCTTCTGCATTTGGAACAGTGACTTTTTGATAAATTTTACCAGAGTCATCTACTTTTAGGTAAGCTACTGGACCATTAGGTTTAGCATATCCCTCTGGAACTTCATTTTCTATTAATCTGTACAAGCCCTTATCAAGGTGATTATAGGAAATTCTACCATCTTCATCGACAAGAGTTGGGTTAGTCTTTGCGGTCCAAGTTGTAGCTGGATTTTCTATAGTTCCATCATTCTTTTCTAATGAGAACTTAGCACCTTTAACTACATTTCCTTTCTCATCTAATGTTGGTTTTAGAACTTGTCCTTCTGTATTTACCTTTTCAAATACAACTTTATTTGATGGGTTAGGAATCTTTAGTTCAAACTTAGCATCAGCAGTACTTTCATTTTCAAATACATATACTCCATCCCATCTGTAAACTGATGGATTTTCTGCCCATCGTTGATAACCATAATTATCTGTATAGTTATAACCATAGTATAAAGCTGAATTTCCTCTGTACTCTGTTAAATTCTTCGTATTAGCAATCTTTCCAGTTACTTTTACAATAGATGCTCTATTATAAGGATAGTTACCTATATTAGTTGTTGTTGTCTTATTTGCTTCGACAGTTTTAGGTTGTGTTATTCCATAACGCCATAAGTTTCTGTCATTTTCATTAACACCAAAGGAAGCTGGCATACTTTGTATTTTCGAATTATTATCAGTGTAATACAAATCGTAAGTTGTAATTTGTAAATTATCTACTTTTTGATTTGGTTTATATCTGAATGTCAAATTCTTGCCGTCATATTCGCCTTCTCTATTTATATAGAAGTAATGAACAAATTCACCAGTATCAGAATCGAAACTTACTATCTTGGAAGCCATGTTGATGAAGTTATATCCATCGTTATCATATTCAGTACCTACTATATAGTTTACAAGAATATTCTTGTGCTCACTTGTATCATTTCCAACACTCATACCAACTTCTTGAGTGCTTGTGTTTCTAACTCTATTAAGGTTGATGTGGGCCGATATAACATTCTTGAAGTCTGTAACCGTGTATTGTTCTGCTGCCTTTGTAAATGTATAGGTGATAGTTCCAGCTTGTCTATTATAATCAGCCTTAGCTAATGTACCTATACCATCAGCGAACAAGTCTAAGTTAGTTGGCTTATCTTCTCTAATTCCATGTAAGTCCATGTTGTCAGTTAATTTTAGTACGAAATAATCTCCTGAGCTTATTTTTACATTATCTTGAATCTTGTATTCATTTGTAAATTGTAAACTTTGACCAACGTGAGGTCTTATTTCATACTCACCTTGAGTTGTATCTCCACTGTAAGGTCTGTTCACTATCATATCAGATGATGTAAGTTCAATTAAGTTTGTAATATTTCTTGTTCTTGGACTTGCATCTTCTGCGTAAGGGTCATATCCCTTACCACCAACTGTGAAGTGCCATACATGACCAGTGTTGATATAACCTTTAGGTGATTCGACTTCTCTTAGTTCGTAGTTACCTAGTGGAAGTCCTTCTAATTTAAGTGTACCATTTTCGTCAACATAACCTTCGTACACTGCATCGGCAACAGGATTTCCTTTATCATCTGTATCAGCACCTAATCTAGTAGCTCTGAACTTAGCTCCAGCTATTAATTCTCCAGATTTATTATCCCTAACACCTGGAATTGGATTGTCCTTTTCGTCAAACTTTTTGATAGTAACTGAACCTTTACCTGGTTCTTCGTTTCTCACCTTACCAATATTCTTGGCAGTGGCAGATGTTACGAAGTCGACAAGTTTTCCAGTTGAAGTTTCATCATCCTTTACATTAGGTTCTAGATAGTTGTCTCTCTTATATTCAATTGTTACATAACCGTTGGCACTTTCTACGATTTTACCTGTTTCTGGGTCAACTACTTTATTAGTTCCATCTGGTTGAATTTGTACTTCTAAGCCAGATTCTTTGTCATAAGTTTTTCCATCCTTTTTGAATGTTTCACCCTTTGGATCAATAGTTTTTATAACAAATTCTAATAGAGTTCCGTCAAGTGCTCTGTATCCTTCTGGAGGAGCAACTTCTAGTAATCTATAAGCTCCTGGTTCAAGTCTTCTGAAACCAAAGTAACCATTGAAAGCTGATGATACATAAGATTCATCCATATCATACCAGAAAGAACCTTCCTTCTTTTGAAGTTTAAATACAGCGCCTTCTAGTCTGTTTGTGTTGTCGTCTCCATCCATTTTATGCTTAGAGAAAGTAATGTTATAAACTTGTCTTTCATTTGTGATTGACATACCTTCTTGTGGTACTGTTTCAGGTGTGTCTGAAGTGTATAGTGATGATATATCTAAGCTAGTGTCAGCTTCTGCTACTGGAGTTCCTGTTACTGAAGGATTGATTATACCTGTGTAAATCCAATTTCTATCATCATCGTTTATTTTAACTTTTTTGCTAATATAGTTTGCATATTTTTGTCCTGGTTGTTTTTTTTCAGCCCAATTATTTGCAAAGTCTTCAGCTTGTTTTTGAGTGTAACCTTTTTGTCTTAATCTTTGTACCATCCAATTCTTAATAGTCGTAGCACCATGTTGATATGAACCCTGATCAAAATGCTTGTAAAGCAAGTTTGAAACGTCATTAATTTCTTGGAATTCTCTTGCACCATCGTAGAAGTCGATGTGTAAGTCAATCTTACCTAAATCTTTCTCTGGTATGTCATTTCTAACATAAGAATCTTTAAGAACTGGTTCTGCACTTGGAGTTCTACCATCCTTTTTAGTGAAGTTGAAGTTAGAATCTATAGCCACTTCATTAGTAACTTTCTTATCTACTATTGAACCATCATAGTATCCTTCAATATCGATGTAGTAGACACCTGGTTCAAGATTTAGCAAGTCTTCATCGAAGCCCCAATCAAATGGTCTCCATCTTGCTGTGTTTACAGTTCTTACATTTGCTTCTCTTAGATCGTATCTGTTTAATACTTTATCAACGTCAACATTTTCTGGTGGATTTGTGATTTGATAAGTTGACCTATAAGCAGTCTTTACACCTTCTGTGATAGTTACTGGAGGAAGTCCAGGTCTATCAATTTCTTCTCTCTTGTGTTTTGGTGTAATTTGAACGTTTACTACCTTACCATAAGCTCTTGTATCAATATAAACTCTTTGAACAAATGTCTTTGAGTCTGGGTCTATATTTTTAACTATAGACTTGTATTTTATACTGCCTTTTTGATTATCTGCTGCTACAGCCTTATTTGAAGATAAGAAAGATGTAGCTGTGTTTTCTGGTCCATTTTGTACTATTACAAGAGAACCATTTTCTTCTTTTACTTGTAGTTTCCAAGGAGCTGCTTGTTTCTTATATCCTACTGGAGATTTTGTTTCTTCAAGGATATAGTAGCCAGTATTTAATTTGACTGTATTATTTTGTTTATCCTTAAATACTACATTACCCTCAGCATCAGAAGTTGCTGTTAGGTCTGTTTTAAATGTTTCATCTACTTCTTTAAAAGTATTATCTTTGTATTTCTTTAGTGTAAATTTAGCACCTTCAAGTCCTTCGTTTACGTTGTTTCTCTTGTGGACTTTAAGTTCAATACCAACTTGCTTGTTAGTGATTTGTGCAGCTTCTCCTTCTGGGATTTCAGTTCCCATATCAGCAGCTTTAAAGTTAGCCGATATTGTTACATTATTTGCTGGCATTTTGAACTTGTATTGGTTATTTGCAACACTTGTTGTTACATCTTTATCACCAACAGTTAAGCTTTGAAGTTCATATCCTTCTTTAGGCTTAACTGTAAGAGTAATTTCTGTACCTGCTGTTGCTGAAGTTTTATCAGCAGTAACAGTACCACCTTCTTGTGGATTATTTACTGTAATATTATAAGTTTCTGGAGCTTTGTCTTTCCAAAGAGCAGTTATTTTTGTATCAGCATTAACTGTTATAAAATCTTCAGGATTTTTTTCTTCATTATTTACTGACCAAGCTTTAAATTCTTTTCCTGATGGTGCATCAAATTCATTAGCTGGCAATTTATAGTTAGAACCAATATTAACTTTTTGTTCTGCCATTGTGCCGGAACCTTCTCCAGGACTGAATGAAACAGTTGCTTGTTCTGGAGCTTTTTCTTTAAAGCTAGCTTCTACATTTACATTGTGGTTTGGCATTCCAAATGTGTATTGATTATTGCTTACACTTTGAGTAACATCTTGTTCGTCAACTATTAAGCTTTGAAGTTCATATCCATGATCTGGATTTACATTTACTGTTACTTGTGTACCCTTTGCTATGTTTTCGCTTGGGTTTGCTTTAACTGTTCCATGTCCTTGTGATGTTGCTGATACACTGTAAGCTTCTCTATTAATAGCATCTGCACTTGTATAGGATTGTGCTCCCCAATGCTTCTTCCATTCATTAGGCTTCCCAGTTCTCTTATAGTAATAGTCCAATCCCAGTCCAAGATTAGTACCTGGAGTATACTTTGAGATTACTTCAATAGCAAATAGTTTATTCTTATCAAATCTATTTCTTGGGAATAATCTATTATTTCCATCTGCTTCACTAAATCTTAACCTTACTTTATGAGGTTGACCTTTTTCATTAAATTCAGTTAACCCTTGATTTGTACCACTTAAATTGAAGTCAGCACTTGGATTTTTTAAGTTATCTAATGTTGAGTCTATATCTACATAAAAAACTCGTACTTCTAAATCACTAGGTGATAAATTTCCGCTAGGTTGTTTATGAATATTCATTACATACTTAGTATCTTGATTGTCATTTCCGTTAATCAAGAATAATTGTTTAAAGCGCTTTGTATCCTTGTTTATTTTAGTAATCTTTGTAAATACCTTAGTCGGATTATTAGGGTTAGCTCTTGTGTCAGGTTCTTCTGATCTTTCTGGATCTATTTCTTCCCAGTCATTTCCAGCTCTCAACGCCGCTTCTACCATATCTGGACCAAATTCTAATCCTGTATCCACTCCGTACAATGACGATGAGTTATTTGCTAGATATTGTATAATTCTGTTGGCTGATGAGCTAGAAGCTGCTCGTACTACTGACATAGCTGCATTTGTTTCTTCTACAGCTCGTTTTTTAATCTCTTTAATGTAGACTTTTCCTTCATCAGTTATTCTAACTGTCCATTCGGTGCTAGCATTTTCATAACCCGGTGCTGGTTGTGTTTCTTCTAACTTGTATGTTCCAGCTTCTAGTCCTGCGAAAGTTATCATTCCATCTTCGCCAGTTGTCATATATCTTTCGTCTTGAAGAGGATCTGGTCCAGTTAGTTTAAATACAGCGCCTTTGATTTGCTCATTTGTTCCTTCTTTAACTTTTTTAAGTTTGAATTGGAATTTTTCTTTTTCGTTATTTACATCAAGTGAGCCTTCTGCTACATAAGAGCCCTTGATATCGCCAGTAGCTGCCTTTGTAGGATCTCCTACTATGATGTCTTGAACACTTTCATAGTAGTCAGCTTTCCAGTAGATGTTGGAATTATCAACCATCCAGTCCATACCTGTACCGACGCCACCTGTTTCTTCCTTATACGGAACTTTTACGTCAATTACTATTGGATTTGATGTAGCTGGAAGTGTTAGATTTAATCTCTTTGGTTCTCCGTATCTTCCGTCCTCAGGTTTTGCAGTTTTCTTAACATCTTCTGTTATATCTTTAGTCTCGTAGTTTGTAAGTATTAAATCAGAGATAAGACCAGTTACTGGTTTATCCAATTCAAATACTTTGTATTCTGCATTTCCATCATACCAAGTCATATTAGAATCACCTGGAACTTGTCTGTGGATAGATGCAGTTGTTTTATCAAGCTTTCTAGCTTCTGGGTTAATTACGTATCTTTGAATAGCGTACTTTTTAGTTTTATTTATAGCAATAATTCTAGTACCCATGTATTGAGCAGTTTTACTATTGCCTGTCCAACCTGTCCATCTGTTGTCATAATCTGACCAGCCAGATGTATTTCTATTTTTAGCGTCAACCCAGTTAACATTATCTTCCGCTATGAAGGATTTTAGCTCAGTTGAATCTGCTGAAGCTAAATAGTTATATACTTTTGTCTTGCCATCTTTTACTTCAAGAACCCATTTCTTATCGATAGGTTTGTAACCTTGAGGAGCGTTTGTTTCCTTCAAGATGTATTGTTGTCCTTCTTCTAAGCTTTTGCCATCAGCAAACTTGAAGTCTACAATACCATTTACATCAGATGTGCCTTTTGCTATTACAGTTTTTTCATCTTTAGCGCAAATAGTAAATTCTGCACCTTGAAGAGCTTCTCCCTTACCATTTTTCTTATAAACTTGGAACTTATCTCCAACAGGTTTGTTGCTTACTGGTAACTTAATATTTGTACCCTCTACAACTGATCCAGTTCCTGTAATACCTATTTCTCTTATAAGGACATTTCCAGTGTCATAAACTGTAACACTCCATTTTCTAGTGGATTTTGTATATCCCTTTGGTGCTTCAGTTTCTTCTAATGTGTAAGTTCCTGGTTCCATATCTCTAAAATCAACAATACCATCGGCATCACTTGATCTATAGATTACGTGACCGTCTGCATCAGTAAGTGAGAATGTTGCACCTTGAAGCTTCTTTGTTCTATTTGCTTCATCAAGTTTTTCGATTTGAAATTGTCCTGGTTTATAAGTCTTGTTAAATAGTTTAACTCTTTCTGTGTAGAATTTTGGTATTTCTTGTCCTGTTTCTGAACCTATTGCGATGTTAGCATTACCTTTTTGATAAGATCCTGTGTGTCTAGATCCTTGTGAGAAGTAGTAAGCTGACCACAAGTTTTTAAATCTTTGCTCGTCAGTAACCTTGAATGTTTGTATTATTACATAACCATCATTGTTTCCAACTCTAGGCACATCTATTTCTAGTGGATGCTTCTCGTGACCATAAGCTAGTAAGCCTTCTGTGTCTTTTAATAATGAAGGGTCATAAGTTATTCTGTGGTCACCTACCTGATCTCTAAATCCTTGTTGTGGATTTACATCTGTCTTCTTATATACCAAGTTGTAATTTCTTGGATCTTGGTCTGGTCTAATACCGTAAGATAATGGCATTAACCTTTCCTTGTTAGCAGGTGTATCTGTTACCTTATAAACTTCTAATTCTTTGAATCCAAAGGCTGGTAATCCATTTGCCACATAGTTTCCCAATCCTGGTTTAGGTTTATTCATTGACAACCAGTCAAATCTCAAAGTTCTCTTACCACTAGATAGCCCTGTTGGGTTGTAGTAGGTCATAGCTTTAAGATAAGTGTCGCCATTTTTATCCTTGTAAATATCGTAGATATATTCGCTTGATAATGGTCCACCGCCGCCTGATGAGTCATAAGCATAGTAATCAGTCTTGATGTTTACCGGAAGCACCTTATCAGTACTTTGAGTTGTTTGAGGATTTGGATGAGTAACAGTAGGGTTACTTGTTCCTGTTGTGTCATCTGGGTCAACTACTATTCTAAAGTTATATCCATTTACTTTATCAGTTTGAGTTGCGTAATACTTATCTGGAATTATACCAATAATCTCAAGAGAAGCATTTACAGCGTTATTATCTATATTATCTGTAAACTGATATGTTAATAGATTTGTTTCGTAGTTAAAGTATGGTTTAGCCAATACTTTTCCACTTGCATCTTTTAAATCAGGAATTTCATAGACATATCTTCTGAAATCAAGGTTAGGATCGAATTGAATCTTGAATAAGCCACCCTTACTTGCGTTAGCAATTGAGAAGTCAGCTTTATATCTATAGGATTCAATACCATAAGCTTCCCAAATTCCTTCTTGCCAACCTAAACGTCCATCGTTTGGTTGCGTTTGTCTTTCTTGAAGTTTGATAGTTTGAGTTATGCCAGTAACTGTTGCCTTGCCGCCTTCTTGACCTGCTTCAACTTCTTCTAGGATATAGTCTACACCGTTTTTTGGCGTTCCTGCTCCGTCTTTAAATCTTGCATTGTAGATTACTTTTCCATCTTCTCCAACGTGAACATCAAAGATAACTTGTGATTTTTGATATCCTGATGGGGCGCTAATTTCTTCTATAGTATAGTTGCCTGGACTCAATTCACCAAAGCTTGCCTTACCATCTGCGCCTGATTTAGCGTCTGATATAATCTTGTTTTTTGAATCTCTTAGTCTAAATGTTGCATTCGCCAATGGTGATTTGTCTGGTTTAATCTTTGTTACTTCTACAGGAAGTTTTTGGAATGGTTCGTTTCCTATATTTAGATTAACTCCACTTTCAGATGAAGTTGATAATCCTATTGATTCTTGAATTCTAGATTCATCTTTTACTCTATCTGTATCAGTTAACCAGTCGTATGATACTGCTGTGGATTCTGAACCTGTGGCTTTTACTTTTACTAGGAATCCCCAGTCATTAGTAAATCTTGCTGATGGGAATTTGAGTTGATAACCAGTTTTTCCTGTAAAGCTATCTGTTACATCTTTAGTTCCCGTAATATCATTTGCTACACCGGCGTTTATTAGATTAGTGCCTGTGTAACTTCCAGCAGTTTGATTGTACATGTTGTTTTTAACAGTATTTCTATTGCCTGGTCCTACATCTAATACTTCTACACTATTTATGGTTCCACCTAAAACGTTAAGATTTAATCTTGTGTTTTTATTAGTAGAGCCATCTGTTCCATTTGCTTCTGGTTTTAGATAGATGTAAAATTCAATATTTCCATTACCATCAATCTTACCATAATGCAATGCGTTCATATAGGATGGATAATATGGATAATATTGGTGATGGTCTAATTTTGTTTCAATTTTTCCACCTTGCATAGCAATGTTATCGCCTGATACCGAAACTTTTCCATAATCAGATATTTTTATTCTTTTTGCGCTAGTGTCTAGTTTGTATCCATTTGGAGCTTCATTTTCAATTAATGTGTAAGTTCCTGGACTAACATTTGAAAAACTTGCACGTCCATTAGCATCTGTAACTAATTCTATAGTGTCATTTGCACTTTGTAGCGTAAACTTTGCACCTGCTAGTTTTTTATTTGGGTCTTTGCTATCAAATTTTATAACTGTAAAGTCAGCGTCCTTTTCTTGTGTAGATTGTGACATTACGTTGTAAATGTGATAAGCACCATCTTCTGATGACAAGTAATTATATTTTTCCTTGTAGGAATAAGTCTTTCCACCAATTGTCGTATCTTTTGGCAATGTTTGAACTATTTTTTGGTTAGTTTTGCTTTCTTTGCCATCTGAATTTATAGTCCAATATTTTGCTGCTGGTATAGTTATTTCTCTGTCAGTTACACCAGTTTGACCTTCTAAAACGCTTATTTCTGGAGAAATTGCCTTTCCATTTCCATCTTGAACTACAAGTTTTTGAGCTGGCATTTTCTTAGTAGAATCTATCCCTGCCCATGTTTGTTTTATAGTAACATCTTGGTATTTGTTGATGTTAACTCCGCCCATAGAATATCCAGCGTTGCTATCTGTAAGATTTGTGTCGTATTCATAAACTGCAATTGTTCCTGGAACTTGAGATTTACTTGGGTTAGTTTCTTTTTCTGGGATTCCAGTTATATTTGTGCCTCCATCAGTACCAGGATTCACTGTTTTAATTACCATTTTACCAGTAGATTCATCTATACCATACACTGCCATTCTTGATGATGTTAAATCTTGGCCCCCTGTCAATTCTCTTGTTGCAAGAGGTAGACCGTTGTTTGTGTCTCCTGTTGATACTCCATCAGTAACTGTCCATCTTGCAGTGTCTTCTCGTGTGAATTCTCCCATGATGGTAGTTCTGTTGTTCATACCAATACGTTTAGATGTTTTTTCTTTTACCTCGTCATCAGTATATCCATTGTCGAACAACAATCTTACTGCGCCCGATTTTTTTCTGTTCTTTAATAAAACAGAAAAGTCTATCATGTATTTTTGTTGTTTATTAAATACTGGTGTTTGGAAATTAATAACAACATCTTTAGTATGTTCTTTTAATTCATGGTTCTTAGATTCTCTTATTCCAAGTTTTTCTTCAATTTGATTTTTTGTTATATCATCTTGGTTTATAGGTTTTCCATTAATAGTTATATTTTCGTATCTTGATAAACCAGAACCTTTTACTAATGTTGCATTGGAAATAAGTCCTAATTCTAGTAAATCCTTAGTTGATGAATAACGAACTGTCCAGTCAATTGAATCTAATTCTCCATCTTTTACTATTGGATTTCCTGTAACATCCATGTGAACTTGATAATCTTCACCTTGATCTACTATTTCAAGTACATTATTTGAACCAGGTTCTATGATTTGATTTACTACTTTACCATCGTTGTCTACAACTGTTTCAGGAAGATTAACTGCTTTTGGAACACCAACTCCTGTGATTGAGTTTTTGATGGAGTGTGTTGTTGCATCTCCGTCTAATTCTTTGATTTTATCTATGTTATAGTCTACGTCTATTGATAATGGTATTTGTAGAGCCTGTGAAATAGGTTCTGCAATTGTGTATGTTATTGTGTTTCTTTTTTCATCGTAAGATGGATCTGCAATTGTCTTTCCATTGTATACGATTGGTTTTAAAGTTGATACATCTTTTACTGTAAGTCTATCATCAAGCTTTATAGTAAATGTTTGACCAGCTTGGACTGCACCTGCTTTTGTCGATACGTCAAATCGTGTAATAATAGTGTACTTATTGTCGGCTAAGCTTTGACTTGATGCTCCTACTGCATTTACAGCAAACATTTGTGGGTTGAAGTTCTTGTCTGCATCTTTTTCGATTAATGCTTTGATGGCATCTGCGTTATCGTCCATTAGTTTTGCTTGTTCTTCTTTTGTTAGGTGATATTTTGCTTCAAAGCTTGATAATAATGCTTGAACTTCTTTTAATCCGTTGGCATCTACTGCTAGGATTGCTTTTAGTTCACGGTCTGCTTTTTGAAGGTTTGAAAATCCGAAGAATTCTTTGATGCCTTCTAATAATCCTTTTGTTTCTTTGCTGACTTCTTTTTTGTCAGTTGTCTTTTTATTGTCTTCTTTATTATTAGCATCTTTTTTGTCTTCTGATTTTTTGATGTCTTCTTTTTTATCTTGTAATGCTTTGTCAAATTCTTCTGCTTTTTGTTTTCTTTCTTTAGGTGTTGCAGGTTCTTTTTTGACTTCTTCAGTTGTTTCCTTCTTCTTTATAATAGGTTCTTCTTCTTGGTTTTCTTCTGTGTCTTTTTCAAGTCCAAGAAGTTTTTTGTTTTCAAGGTCTTTTTTCGCTTTTTCTTCAGCAGCTCTTTTAGCTTCTGCTTCAGCTTGCTTTTTGGCAAGTTGTTCTTGTTTTGCTTTTGCTTCGGCTTCTGCTTTTTGTTTTGCTTCGGCTTCTGCTTTTAACTTTTCAGCTTCTGCTTTGGCTTTGGCATCGGCTTCTGCTTTTGCCTTAGCATCAGCTTCTTGTTTCGCTTTTTCTTCAAGAGCTTTTTGTTCTTCTGTTTTTTTAGCTTCTTCTGCTTTTATTTTTTCAGCTTCTTCTTTTGCTTTAGCATCGGCTTCTTGTTTTGCTTTTGCGTCTGCCTCTTCTTTTGCTTTTGCATCAGCTTTTGCTTTTTCTTCGGCTTCTTTCTTTGCTTTTTCTTCAGCTTCGGCTTTTGCCTTGGCATCGGCTTCAGCTTTGGCTTTGGCGTCTGCTTGTGCTTTTGCTTCGGCAACTTCTTTTTTGTGTTCTATTGATGATGTAACTTCAGCTGGTAATTGTTCTGTTTGATATGTGCTGTATGTTTTATCATCTAATATAGCTGCAAATAAGTCTGCGTTTTGTTTTACTTCAAGTGGATTATTGTCATCCTTATTAAGAGCTATTGTTGTAAGTTTGCTGTCAACTGCTTTGTCAACTTTGAAGTCGAAGATGTAAGTACGGTTGTGTTTGTCACCTTCTGGTACTTCGCCATCTTGTTGAAGTCTACGTTCTTCTGCAAGTTGAAGTCTATGTTGTTCTGTTGATTTAAGATTTTCTGGAAGTTTGTTGAACAATCCTTCTTTATCAAAATCAAATTCTGGAACAACCTTTAGGCTGTATACTTTGTAGTCGTCTCCAAAGTCTTCCTTGTCTGCTTGAGGCACGTAGTTGTTATGGATTCTGTATTTTCCATCTTCTTGTACTACGGATACATCTAAGCTCAATCCTTGATCTTTGAGTGATTTGTCCACTCTGTCGAATTCTTTGTGAGCCTCTTCTACTGTATCAAATGTCCTCTCGTCATAAAGACTAAAATCCTTTCTAACTAATAGTTTGATGTTAGAATTGACGTTCGTGGTGTTCAATACAAACTTGACGTTCGTATCTGTGTCCAGATTCTTGTCATCAATTACTGTAGCGAGGTTCAATGAAAAGTTGGCATAGGTATCCTGTTTCAAGGTCTCGAGCTTTTGTATTACATATCTCTTGTCGAGCTCTTCCTCCTTAGCAAATGATGTTATGGCTGGTGTTATAGTCTGAATTACCATCAGCATCACCATGACTAACGCCGTTAGTCTGTCTAATATTTTTCTCATTTTAACCTCCTGAATTACTTGATTTTTATCTTAAACGTTAGTTTTTTGATATTTATTATCCTAATTTTATTCTCTACTACTTTACATGCATTTTGAATAAAATACTACATTTTTTCAGCTAATTAATGAATATCGTTTGCATTATCCCTAAAAATAAAGAAAGAATCAGCCCAACATATTTTATGAATAATGTTGCCCGACTCTGTTAGTTCTAAATAAAATGCATCGCTTTTTATATCCATTATAATTACGTTTGCCTTCGTTTTTATGTAATATATATTTGCATGTATTATTTATATGTAGAGTCTAACATTATATATAGGAAATGTCAAATTACATGAATTGTTCATATAGTTTCTGTGATTTTTTGATGTTATACAAATAAAGTTTTATCAAATATTTACAAATTACTTTTTAAATAGGTTTTTTCTTGTTTTGTTTTTATCTTGTTCCTAAATATTTTGATTGATTTTACTTTATATTATGAAATTAATTGCTATTTTGATATTTATTTTAAGTTTTTTGTTAAATATTGTCCTATATATTTAGTTAGCTATAACATAAAAGTTTAGTAATATTTTTATAAATTTATGGGTCATTTAAAGTGAAACCTTATAATTTACACATTATAGATAGGAATTTTTTGATATAACTTAGTGAAAATATTAGAATTGTCGTATTTTTTAGAAAATTTAAATAAATTTATTCGAATTTATTAAATATTTGTGATTAATTTGAAAATAATTGGGTATGAGAACAGGTTATTTTATTTAAATTGAAATATATTGATTTATGAATAAAAAAAAGGCTATAGATTCGTGAATGAATCTATAGCCTTGGCGAACGATAGAGGATTCGAACCCCCGACCTTCTGGTCCGTAGCCAGACGCTCTATCCAGCTGAGCTAATCGTTCATATACAACAAAACAGATGTATGCACATCTGTTGTTGTCTGGAGCGGAAGACGAGACTCGAACTCGCGACCCTCGCCTTGGCAAGGCGATGCTCTACCACTGAGCCACTTCCGCATGAATTCTTTTGGTGGAGGAGGGTGGATTTGAACCACCGAAACATAAAGTAACGGATTTACAGTCCGTCCCCTTTGGCCACTCGGGAACTCCTCCATAATCCTTTATTTAAAAAGGATTTGTGGAGCTGGTGGGAGGACTTGAACCCCTAACCTACTGATTACAAGTCAGTTGCTCTACCAATTGAGCTACACCAGCATACTTGGCGACCCGGAACGGACTTGAACCGTCGACCTCCAGCGTGACAGGCTGGCATTCTAACCAACTGAACTACCGGGCCATTAGTTAGAAATTTATTTGTTAAAAATATATGGTGGGCGATACAGGGCTCGAACCTGTGACCCCCTGCTTGTAAGGCAGATGCTCTCCCAGCTGAGCTAATCGCCCATATATCTGGTGACCCTACCGGGATTCGAACCCGGGATACCGCCGTGAAAGGGCGATGTCTTAACCGCTTGACCATAGGGCCTTAATTACTAAGGTTTTTTATCTATTTGTTAACAACTTACTTATTTATTTTATCATTTTATAAGCATTTTGTCAACACTTTTTTTCAATTTTTTTACTTAGGTTTTACATAATATTTTATGTATGGTTGCGGGAGCAGGATTTGAACCTACGACCTCCGGGTTATGAGCCCGACGAGCTACCAAACTGCTCTATCCCGCGTTATTGGTGCCGAGGATCGGAATCGAACCGATACGGTGTTTTACCACCGCAGGATTTTAAGTCCTGTGCGTCTGCCAGTTCCGCCACCCCGGCATTTGGCGCTCAGGGTGGGGCTCGAACCCACAACCTACCGGTTAACAGCCGGGTGCTCCACCATTGAGCTACCTAAGCACTCTAATTAAAAAAAATCTTATACAAATATCCTCTATTATTTAAAATAGAAGATATTTTATAAGTTTGGCAACTTCCTAGTCTCCCGGGAGGTCTCCCTCCGAGTACCATCGGCGTTAGAAGGCTTAACTTCTGTGTTCGGTATGGGAACAGGTGTATCCCTTCTGCTATTGTTACCATATTATGATCCTAACCCAATTTGTGTAACAAATTGTTGGTAGGTCAGACGTCGCGGCGTTTCAAAGTTGCTTGCAACTTTGTCAGAAAGCCGACGCTCATTGTTTTTAACCTAATTTTTTTATTCTCGCTTAGCTGCGAGTGCTCCGCACGGGTCCTCTGTGAGCCGGACGGGCTAATCAATAGCTATAAATATTTCCAGTCAAGATATAAAGTTTAGTATCCATTAGCTTAATACATTACTGCACTTACACCTTGGACCTATCTAAGGTATTTTCTTTACCTACTCTAAGAAATCTTATCTTGAGGGTTGCTTCGTACTTAGATGCTTTCAGTACTTATCAATTCCGCACTTAGCTACCGAGCCATGCTAGTGGCCTAACAACTCGTACACCATTGGTGCGTCCATCCCGGTCCTCTCGTACTAAGGACAGCTCCTCTCAAATTTCTTACGCCCACGCTGGATAGGGACCGAACTGTCTCACGACGTTCTGAACCCAGCTCGCGTGCCTCTTTAATGGGCGAACAGCCCAACCCT
>OKWK01000171.1_pt1 | contig 59426 bp, 58 predicted proteins | sample 1607181 | NCBI WGS metagenome assembly OKWK01 (sample SAMN07501053, study PRJEB24779) | human gut metagenome | isolation source: stool | host: human infant | place: USA: Pittsburgh, PA
ACAACTTGATTTCTCAAGTTTACTCGTAAAAAAGAATTGCTGGTTTTTAACTTTATATTCTGTTCAATTTTCAAAGACCAATTTGTGTGTCGCACTCAAGCGACTACTTTATCTTATCACTCAACTCGAATCTTGTCAACAACTTTTTTTACTTTTTTAAATTTACTTGTTGTCCACATTTACTTGATTCTTGCCTTGCGACGAGATTTATCTTACCATGATATTCGACATTACACGACATATAATTTCTCATTTTCTTAAATTAAACTTTATATAACTTGATATATCTATTATTATCTTTATTATCCATATGTAGATACACCAGGATTAGTGTAACAATTTGAATTTGATTTTTATACAATTTCAAATAAAAGAGACGTAGAATTAACCAATTCTACGTCTCTTTTATATGAAAGAACTTCTATATTACATTAATTGTTTTATATTTGTTACTAGTGGATCAGCTAAAGTACCAACAACTATTTGATAGTTAGTTTCATCTAGCTTCATAACTCCGCTAGCACCTAAACTCTTAAGCTTCTTCTCATCAATTAACTCACCATTTACAACAGTTAATCTTATTCTAGTTATACATGCATCTATACTTTCTATATTAGCTGAACCACCTATTGCTTCTAGTATTCCTTCAGCCTTTTTAGCTATTCCTGATGACTTTTCTATTGTCCCATTATCACCAACAACATCTTCATCATCTTCTCTACCTGGAGTCTTTAAGTTAAACTTCTTAATTACTAAGTAGAACACTACAAAGTAAATTGCTGCAAATATTAATCCTACCCCTATAGCTAAAATTGGTTTTGTTGATATCCCAAATCCAAGTAAGTAATCTGTTAAACCTGCGGAGAATCCAAATCCTAATTTAATACCTAATATACTTGCAACTGCTAATGCTATACCAGTCATTAATGCATGGAATACATATAATACTGGAGCTAAAAACATAAATGTAAACTCGATTGGTTCTGTTATACCTGTTAAGAATGCTGTTAAAGCAATACTTAAGAACATACCAGTTACAGCTTTTCTCTTAGACTTCTTAGCTGCTAATATCATAGCGAAACATGCTGCTGGTAATGCAAACATCATTATAAAGAAGAAACCACTCATGTAAGTACCTGCAGTAGGGTCTCCAGCAAAGAATCTAGCTATATCCCCATATGCTATAGTACCATCTGCCTTTGGATATGAACCAAATTGGAACCAGAATATTGAGTTAAATACATGGTGTAACCCAAATGGAAGTAATAATCTATTTAATAAACCAAATACGAAAGCACCTATTGCTCCTGCTGCTGCCATTTGGTTACCAAATGTATCTAAAGCACCTTGAATTGATGGCCATACAAATCCAGCACCAATACCTAGTATTAAACAAGAAACTGAAGTTATAATAGGAACAAATCTCTTACCACCAAAGAATCCAAGGAATTCTGGAAGCTGAATATCATTAAACTTATTATATAAGTATCCAGTTAATATACCTACTATAATACCGGCTAGAACTCCCATATCAATACTGCTATCAAATGAAATTGCTACATTTGTAATTGTGAAATAACCAACAACTGCTGCAAGCCCTGCAGTACCATTATTTTGTTTTGCTAAACCTATTGCTATACCAACTGCAAATATAATTGGTAGGTTATTGAAAATAGCTGCACCTGCACCTGCCATCCATGGAAGGTCAAGAACATCCGCTGCACCAAGTCTGTTTAGTATTGCCGCTGCTGGCATTACTGCTACTGGTGTCATCATTGCTTTTCCTAGTTTTTGAAACATTCCTAGGACTTTGTTGTTTCCTTTAGACATATAAAATCCTCCTTTTTCAATAAACATTTCAGATTAACTTGGCCAAATAATAAATGTATAATTTCTGTTTTTTGGCAACAAAAAAAGCCGAAAAGAAATAGAACTTCACTTCCATTCTTTCCGGCTAATGCCCATATTGGTAACACGCCAAATTGTAATCCGTTATTTATCTTTGACTTTATTTTATTATAAAAACCTTTACATGTCAATATATAATTTAAAATAATTTAACACAAAATTATTGACACTTACTTTTACCAAATATATAATGAGATTAAACGTGTTACTGTTAGATCAGGCATAAGTTTTCATGTAAAACTTATGCCTTTTTTTATATGTATATATTAATCAATATACTCTAAAACTAAGACGAGTTATAGTAGTATATAGTTAAGAAAGGATGTGAGTCTTCCTGTTATATTCAGGAGGTAATTATGTTTGGATTTTTAAAAAAGAAAAAAAATGAACAATCTGTAGAAAACAATTTTAGATTAGTATCAGCTGTAGCTGGTAAATCAATTCCACTATCTGAGGTTCCAGATCCAGTATTCGCACAAAAGATGGCTGGAGACGGTATTGCTATTGACACTACTGGTGATACTATAGTTGCTCCTGCTGATGGAGAATTAACTTTAGTATTCAAAACAAAACATGCTTTTGCGTTAACATTAGAAAATGGTGTTGAGCTTTTAGTACATATAGGAATAGAAACAGTAGGCCTAGAAGGTGAAGGTTTCGAACAATTAGTTGAACAAGGAACAAAGGTTAAAGCTGGAACTCCAATAATTAAGATTGATAGAGAATTAATAAAGAGTAAGGGATTATCATTAATTACTCCAATATTAATAACAAATCCTGATATCTTAGGAACAATAACACCAGTTGAAAATATAGATACTATTGCTGGAGAAACAACAGTTATAGAATATACAGTTAAATAATAAAAGCGAAGGATAATTCCTTCGCTTTTATTATTTATATATTAGCTTATTCCTAATATCTTATTTATTTCGTTCTTATATCTATCAGCTTTAACTCCAAATATTGCTTGAATTCCGTTACCTACTTCTACAACACCTGTTGCACCTAAAGCTTTTATTCTGTCTTTATCTACTTTTGACTTATCTTTAACTTCTATTCTAAGTCTTGTAATACATGCATCAACACTTACTATATTTTCTTCTCCACCAAATGCTTCTAATACTAATGGAGCATTTTCTTCTATTTCACCCTTAGCACCTTTTGATGCTTGGTAGTCAGCTTTTGTAAATAACTTAGTATCTTCTTCATTTTCATCTCTACCAGGAGTTTTTAAGTTAAACTTCTTTATCATAAATGAGAATAAGAAATAGTAAACTACTGCATATACTAATCCAATAACTATAACCATAAACCACTTAGTTGGAACTCCTGCACCTGCTGGAAGTAATCCAAATAAGCTAAAGTCTATTAAACCACCTGAGAAAGTCATACCTATAAAAACATTAAATATATCCATCAGCATGAATGATAAACCTGCAAGTAAACAGTGAACTCCATATAAAACTGGTGCTACGAATAAGAATGTAAACTCTAAAGGTTCAGTAATACCTGTTAATAATGAAGTAACTGCTGCTGCTAATAATAATGACCCAACAGTCTTCTTCTTATTTGGTGCTGCACATCTATACATTGCAAAGGCTGCTGCTGGTAAACCAAACATCATGAATGGGAATTTACCTGCCATGAATCTTGTAGTACCACTAACAACATTAGCCATAGTATCTGCAGATGCACCAACTAAATCTGTCATACTTGATAATTGAGCAAAGTATGCTGTATTTGCTCCTGCAACTGTTTGCCATACTCCGTCTACTAACACATGGCCTTCAACAAATGAACCAAACCAGAATGGAGTATAGAATACGTGATGTAATCCAAATGGAATTAACGCTCTTTCTATTATTCCATATAGTAATGTTCCTATTGAACCTGCATCTCTAACTACATTTGCAATTACTGCTATACCATCTTGAACAACAGGCCATGCAAATGCAAGTACTGCACCTACTAAAGCCATAACAACAGAAGTTATTATTGGAACAAATCTTGAACCAGAGAAGAAACCTATAACTTGTGGTAATTGGATTTCATGGAACTTATCATGTAATAATGCTGTAATAATACCTGTAATAATACCCCCGAATACTGACATGTTTAATGTAAATATTCCTAGGTTAGTTGTAACATAAGTTCCGTACTCTCCTACATTATCTGGAGTAAGAACTCCTAGCTGAGTAGTACCTAAAGCAAGTAATGTTGATATAACTTGATTCATTACTATGAATCCAAATACAGAAGCTAACGCAGCAGTTCCTTTATCTTTCTTAGCTAAACCTACTGCTACCCCGACTGCAAATAAAATTGGTAAGTTACCAAATACGATATCACCTATATTCTTCATAACTGTTAATATTGCAGTTACCGCTGGTATATTAACAAATGAAATTAATGGTTCATATACTGCTGGTGGATTACTTAATCCTGAGATACCTAATAATGCACCACCAACTCCTAGTAGTATACCTGCAATAGGTAATGCTGCTATTGGAAGCATTATAGCTTTACCTATTCTTTGTAAATATTTAAGCATTTCCAATTCCTCCTAAAATACTAATAATAAGTTCTAGTAGTAAGGTAAATTTATTAAAGCTGGCCAGCTAAAGGCAATTTAGGCAACAAAAAAAGACTCAATTATAGCATTTCTAAATCTACTTATAATTATTCCTAATAAGTAAACCAAAATACTTCTATCAAGTCTTGCCTGCATTACCAGTTACACCTTACTTTATTTAATTTATAAACTAATAATATCATAACAAAAAACTCATGTGAAGTTTTTTTTATAATTATTATCTAATTGACATTCTAAATCTTTCTATATGAATTGTTAAAAACGTCACTTCATCTTCCATAACTTTTATACCTAATTCATCCTCTATAATTTCAGCCACTTCTTCTGCTATAGAAAAAGACTCTTTATAACTTGACTTAATAATTTTTGTAAGCTCATTGTTTATATGTATATTTTCCATAATTCTTTGAATAGCAAATTTAATATGAGTCAAGAATCTAGCATAATCTAGCGATTTTCTATCTATTTCTATATTTAATCTATCTTCAACATGTTCTACTATAGTACTTCCTAAGTAACTATTTTTTAATGTATTTGATATCTTCCCATTATTTATTGCTGAATGTATATGAAGTGCTATAAATGCGATTTCACCATCAGGTATATCTACATTGCAATATGCCCCTACCTTTTTAGCAACCATATCTGCTAACATATATTCCTTAGAATATAGTGTCTCTATCTCAACCAAAAATGGATTTTCAATCTCTTCATTATTTTTCAATCTTTTTATTGCAAAAGACAGGTGATCAATTAATCCTATATGAATACTTTCATTTAATTCTTGATTTATTTTTTCCGATATTTCATATATAGCCTCTTCACATACAACAAAGAAGTCATTATCTACTTTTTCTATCATAGTATTAAGATTTTCAATATTATCACTATCTGCAATAGTAAATATTTTATCTACTTTTATTCCTTTTGGTATAACATATCCAGGCTTCTTCCCAAACCCTATTCCCTTAGCAAATAAGATTTTTTCATGATCCTCTGAATTTACTAATATAATGTTATTGTTAAATACCTTAGTTACTATTTCATCATTACTTAAAATCAACCTTTAATCACCCCTTACTTTATAATAGGTAATATGATCTTTCCATCCACCATTTATATACAAATACTTTTTATTTATTCCTAACTCTGTAAAGCCACAACCAATCAATACATGCTTTGAAGGTTCATTATCAACTAAGGCTGAAGCCTCTACTCTATGAAGATCTAAATCCTCGAATGCATAATTAACAACTAAGTTAACAGCTTCTTTCATATATCCTTTGCCTTGTTCATCCTTATCAATAGAATACCCAAGTATTCCACTTTTAAAAATTCCATATACTATATTAGACAATTTAAGCTTTCCTATTAGATAATCATCTTTAAATATGCCTAAGTCTACTGCTGTTCCATTTAAAAATTGTCTATAACTATCACTCAATATATTTTTTTGTACTTCATAAGTATAAAAACTATTATCCCTTAAAGGTTCAAATGGCTCTAGATGTTTTTTATTCCTTATATAATAATCCAACAGACTTTGTGCATGCTCTGGAGTTAATAACTTAATGTTAAAATCTCTACCTTCTATATTTACTAGACTTATTCTGTTGCCATAATTATAATCACTTCTATTTATACCCATAGATAATTCACTAAAAGAATTTCCTTGTGAATATATATTTTCATTAAATATACCTTCTAGAACAAACCCTAAATCTAAGAAAGGGCTTATAGGAATAAGTTCAGAAATAAAGATATTAATTTTATTTACCCGTATTTCATTAAATACAGCTTTTAATACTAACTTTAAAGTTTCAGTTAGTAAATCTTGATCATTAACTCTATAAAATTTAAACTTAATATCACATTTTCTATTCTCTTCATCTAAATCTGTAATTATAAATCTACCAATGTTTATTTTATCTTTATCTTTTATAATATACTCATTAGAATTACTAGGACTTTTTAAAATGCTTACTCCCAATTTCTGTGGCATAAAGTCATCTCCTAAACCATCATGTATAATAACCTATTATATATTATAGTTTAAAATCTTTACAATACAAGAAGCACAATATTGCCAAATTAATCAATTTAACATATATTTATAGTCTTCCTCATATATTTAATTAAAATTAATTATATAAGGAGGTTTTCCCATAAAATTATTAAAAAAGAATAAACAAAAAAACTCTTTATTAATTCCTTGTATACTTATTTTTTTAGGTATCTTTATTGGCTATACTATTTTTATACTTCCTTCAAAATCGAAAAAGCAATGGACACTTCCAGATGCATCAGGTACAGGAGTTAAATATCTAACAGAGGAAAGCATTATAAATAATATAAATGAAACTAATCTCTTAATTCCCTTAGAACTTGAGTTATCAGAGACAATTACTGTTGATGATAGTTGGGGAGACTTTAGCATATTTGAAAAATATAAAGAGATAACTTATTTTGCTGATTGTTCTTATATGATTGATTTATCTCAAATCTCCTCTTCTGATTTAAAAATGAATTCTGATACTAGAGATGTGGAGCTTAACATCTCCGCTCCCACAGTATACTCAGTGAATATAAATCATGACAAAACAATTTATGAGGAAGCTGTGACAGGATTACTTAGGTTTGGGGATATAGAATTAAATGCAGAAGAGTATGGTGTAATAGAAAGAGAAGTAAAGAAACGATTCACCAATAAAATGAATTCTAAAGATTTATATGATAAAGCTTGCTCTTCTAGCAATATAGCTTTAGATAAGTTTTTAAAAACTATTCTTGGAGAAGATATTAAAACAACGTTTATATATAAATAAAACAGGCCTATATTCATATATTTTTATATTTATATATTCATATATTTATATGTTTTTATATTTTTATATTTATATAAATATAAGTTATTCATATTAATAAAGAGCTGTTGAAAAGTTTATTAACCTTACAACAGCTCTTTTATTTTTACATAGACAATATATCTTTAATAACTTCTCCAGCTATTATCATACCAGCAACAGGTGGAACAAATGACATACTTCCTGGTATTTGTCTTTTAGCTGCACACTTCTTAGTTGATTCACCAGTACAAACACATCCTGTTTTACAAGTCACTACATCTTCTGTCTTTGGTTTTGTTGGTATTTCTTCAGAATAAACAACCTTAAGTTTCTTTACTCCTCTTCTCTTTAATTCATATCTCATAACTTTAGCTAACGGACATACTTTAGTCTTATATATATCAGCTACCTTAAATTGAGTTGGATCAAACTTATTCCCTGTACCCATTGAACTCATAATTTTTATTCCTTTAGCAGAGCAATATTCAACTAAAGCAATCTTTGCTGATACTGTATCAATTGCATCAACTACATAATCAACATCATCTGGAATTAATTCCGGAATATTTTCTTTAGTTACAAATACTTGATGAGTTATTACCTCACACTTTCTGTTTATAGAAAGAATTCTTTCTTTCATAACTTCAACTTTAACTTTACTTATAGTTTTATAAGTAGCATGTATTTGTCTATTTAAGTTTGTAAGGCACACAGTATCATCATCAACTAAAATTAAAGTTCCTACTCCAGCTCTTGTTAATGCTTCTACAGTATAACTCCCTACTCCTCCTACTCCAAATATCATTACTTTACTATTTCTTAATTTATCTAAACCATCTTTTCCAATTAATAATTCTGTTCTAGATAAAGGATGTTGTAACATTCCTAATCTCTCCTTACTATTAAAGATTTTATTAATTTATTTTATTTTATATCTTACATTATTACAACCCCATTATTTCTTTATTTATTGTTATAAATCCCATTTATTGTATATAATTAAAATATAAGTTTATAGGGGGGATTCTATGAGAAATTTAATACAAAATATTTTTAGTCCTTTAAAAAATATAGAAAATGAAAACATAGAGTTTGATATTGGATTTTGGAAAAGTATAGGGGTAATTTTATTATGGCTAACTGTTGATGCTATTGTTATGGTTTTAATATACGCCTTATGTTTTCAATCCAAATCAGAGGCTACAATTATTTCTATCTTTGCAATAGTAAGATTATTTACCTTACCCATTGAGATACTTATACTTAATAAAGTCTTTGGAAGAAGAACAAATAAACTAAATACATTTAAAAAAGTTAATAAAAAAACGCTCTTCCATATTACATTATTACTTATAGTCTTTAGACTATTATTTGACGCTTTTATTTTGCCAATGATGCTTAGAATACCTGAAAATGATACTCTTATACAAGCTGAGCAAACTTTAAATAGTTCTCTTATTTATGCCGTCTTATCTGTCTGCATAATAGCTCCTATAGTAGAAGAAGTTATTTTTAGGGGAATAATATTAAATGGTATGCTTAAAAGATATAATCCTTCTACAGCTATTATTATATCTTCCCTATTATTTGCTTTTGCACATGGTAATTTACATCAAGGAGTAAATGCATTTTTACTAGCATTAATAATTGGTTGTATATATTATAAGACACATTCTTTATACTTAGCTATTTACTGCCACTTCTTTAATAACATTACTCCATTTTTCTTTTTGATTCCTTTAGTTTTTGGTGGAGTAGCTTTTAATATGGTAATTTCCTGCTTAATAAGTATTCCTGTACTTATTTATTTAAAAAAACATATGCGTCTTAATTATGAAAGACGTTTTATTAGTATAATACCAATAGATGAAAATTTATATTCCAATGACGAAACGTAATATGTTAAACTATAACTATTATTTTATGAATAAACACTTTTAGGAGGATAAATAGAATGACTTTAGGAATAATCGCTGCAATGAGTGAAGAATTAGAAATATTATTAAAAGATATGCAACTTGACTCTTCAACTACAAAAGCTGGAATGACTTTTAACAAAGGTAAGCTTTGGAATAACGACGTAATTGCTGTAGTTTGTGGAATTGGAAAGGTAAACGCAGCTGTATGTACACAAATATTAGTATCTGAATTTAACGTAGATAAGGTTATAAATGTTGGTGTTGCTGGAGGTATAGGAAAAGATATATACCCTGGTGATGTAGTTATAGCTACTAACTTAGTTGAACATGATATGGATACTACTGCATTTGGAGACCCACATGGTCAAGTTCCTAGAATGGATACTTTCGATTTTAAATGTGACCCTTCTTTAATAGAATTAGCAAACAATGCATGTGAAAAGGTTGGAGGTTTTAATACTTTTACAGGTAGAATAGTGTCTGGAGATGTATTTGTTGCAGATGTAGAAAAAATCAAGTGGCTTGAAAAAGAATTTAATGCTTTATCTTGCGAAATGGAAGGTGCAAGTATTGCTCACGTTTGCTACTTAAACAACATTCCTGTTGTAGTTATTAGATCAATCTCTGATAATGCTAACAATGGAGCTCATATGGACTTTGAAAAGTTCACTCCAATAGCAGTTAAAAACTCTACTTCAATATTAAAAGAAATGTTACTTTCTATGAATTAATAATATTATACCTACTAGCTATTTTAGTTAGTAGGTATCTTTATAGGAGATGATAAAATTGATTTTAGGTATTATTGCTTTTATATTTGTATATGGATTAATTAATTACCTTATTGGTAAAAGAATATATAAATCAATCAGTAATAGGATAAATATAAATTCCAAATTATTTATTATTATATTTGTCTTATTAAGTTCTTCGTTTATTCTTTATGAACTTATCAAAAATTATGTTCCAACACTTATAAATAAAATCTTATATTTTATTGGATCATATTATCTAGCTTTTCTTTTTTACATAATTTTATTATTTATAATATCCTTTATTATTTATAGAATATTTAAAAATAAAAACTTAAATTTAGACTTATATTTTTATTCTATACTTCTATCATTAATATTGGTGTGTATAGGTACATATTTTAGTCACTCAATTTCCATTAAAAATTATGATATAAAAATAGATAAAGCTTTAAAAAATGATGTTAACATAGTGCTTGTTTCTGATATACATTTAGGTGAAGTTATTGAAAATAATAGATTAAATACTTTGGTTGAAAAAATCAATTCATTAAATGGTGATATGGTTTTAATTGCAGGAGATTTAGTAGATAGTGACTTAACCCCTGTTAAAGAAAAAGATATGCTAGATTTATTAAAAGATATAGAAAGTAGATACGGAACATATCTATCCCTTGGAAATCATGATTTCTATACTGGTGAAGCAGATGAATTAGAAAATATGCTTTCTAAAGTAAATGTGAATGTATTAAGAGATGAAATAACTTTAATTAATGATTCCTTCTACTTAATTGGCAGAGATGATGCTACTGTAAAAAGATATAACGGAGAAAGAGACTCCTTAAATGTTATTAAAAGTTCAATAGATAACTTTAATTCTGATAAACCCGTTATCGTTATAGACCATAACCCTCAATATTTAGACGAATCAATCAGTAATAACATTGATTTACAGGTATCTGGCCATACACATAAAGGGCAGCTTTCTCCTATTAATTTAATAACTGATAAATTATTTGATATTGACTATGGATTAGGAAAGTTTCAGAACACTTCTGTTGTAGTTACTTCTGGCTTTGGAACATGGGGACCTCCTATAAGAATAGGCAGTTCCTCTGAAATAGTAATGATTAAACTACATAATTAAAGAGTAAGGCTTATGCCTTACTCTTTAATTATTTCCATTCTTCATCTTCTGGTTTTTCTAATCTAAATACACCTGCTGCTTTTAAAGTATTATCCGCAAGCACTCCAAGTTCCTTAGATAATTCATATACAAACTTAGATGATGAATCCATCTCTTCTGAAGCAGAATTAATCTCCTCAGATAATGCAACGATTTCCTCTGATGTTTCAGATATATTCTTAATTTTTTCTATAATATAATCACTCTTCTTTGATACTTCTTTTGAGCTTTTTTCTAAACTATTCATTGCAGGATTCATATCAATAATTAACTTAGATATATCCTTAAATGCTGATGTTGATGTGTAAATAGTATTATTTTGTTCTTGAATGTCTTTAACCATATCACTAGTCTTACTAACTAAGTTTTTAGAATTTCCTAGAACATTTCCTACTAATTTATTTATATTTATAGATGATTCCTTAGTTTGTTCAGATAATGCTCTTATTTCCTCTGCAACAACACTAAATCCTCTTCCTGACTCTCCAGCTCTTGCTGCCTCAATAGCTGCATTTAATGCTAGAAGATTAGTTTGTTCTGCAATTCCATTAATAAGAACTGATATCTTGTCTACTTCTTCTATATTAGCTTGCATGCTTTCAATAATAGAAACGAATTCATCAAACTTTCCATTGAAATCTTCAAATGATGTTCTTAGTTTTTCCATGTCAGAAAAACTTATATTAGCTTTATCATTAACATTTCTAGACATACTAGTTATATTATTAGTTGCTTCTAAATTAGTTTCAAGTATGCTCTTAAAATCTGTTAAAATACTTACTATATTTAATATACTAGCAGATTCTTCTGTTAAATTTGATGTAATTTCTGATACAGATTTTGAAATGTTTTCTGCTGAATTCATTAAACCTTGGGATGTATGAGTTACTGCATTAGACTTATCATTAACTTCAATAGCTGCACTATTAACATCTCCTAACATTTTTACAACAGCATCTTGCATTGCATCTGTTTCTATAGCTATACCAGCCAATTCATCTTCTCTTTTAAAGTGTTTTTCTCTAATTCTATAAAAGAAGTCTCCTTCTTTTAATAGCTGAAAGTGTGTTCTAAATCTGTGTATTAAGGTTGCAAACTTCTCTACTGCCTTATAAACAAAAATTACACCTGCTACTAAAACTACTAACAGTATTGCAGAATAGGCTAATATCATTTTGTTAAATGATGATCCTATCGCTAGACTTACAGCTTCATCCTTTAAAAGCATCTTTCCTATGAAATATAGTGATAAAATACTAATTCCATATACTATTGCAAATACCACTGCAACTTTCTTTGTAATAACAATTTTTAAACTTTTTCTGTACGTTTTATCATATTGTGCGTTCACTTGGCATTCCCCCTTCGTTGTACTGTGATGTGAAATAAAAAAGAGCAAGACAAACATGCCTTACTCTCCATTGAGCTAAATACTTGACCATATCGCCTTATTTAATTATCGTAATATAATTTATAATTCTTAACATATTATTAATATTTTTTTATAAACCTTTTTTATAATAAGTTCCTCTTATCTTAATTTATGAACAAATAATCCACTTCTTAATTTTGGTTCAAACCATGTAGACTTAGGAGGCATTACTTGATTTGTATCAGCTACCTTCATTATATCTACAACTTCTGTAGGATACATGGAAAAAGCAACCTTCATATCTTTATGAACTCTTCTTTCTAGTTCACTTAATCCTCTTATTCCACCAATAAAATCTATCCTATCCGATGTTCTAACATCCTCTATTCCTAATATGGGTGTAAGAATATTATCTTGTAATATTGCTACATCTAAACTTTTTATAGGGTCCTCTTCATTAAAACTTCCTTTTTTAGCTTCAAGCAAGTACCACTTGTCTTCAATAAACATACCAAATGTATGCTTACTAGATGGTTTTATTTGTACATTTTCTTTAGATTCAGTAATTATGAAGTTATCTTTTAACTTCTCAAAGAATTCATCAGTAGATAGACCATTTAAATCTTTAACTACCCTGTTATAATCCATAACCATTAAATCATTGTCTGGAAATGCCACCGCTAAAAAATAGTTAAACTCCTCTTCTCCAGTATAGTCCGGATTTTCTTCTCTTCTTTTTAATCCTACCTTAACTGCCGAAGCTGACCTGTGATGCCCATCTGCAATATAAAGATTTTCTATTTCATTAAATAACGCAATTATTTCTTCTACTATTATTTCATTATCTATAACCCATACTTGATGGCCTATTCCATCTTCTGAAACAAAGTCATATACTGGCTTTCTTTTAGTTCCTTCCTTAGTCCATTCCTTAATAACCTCAGAAGTAACTTCATCTTCCCTATAAGTTAAGAATATTGGACCTGTATTGGAATCACAATAATCTACATGATTAATTCTATCTAACTCTTTATCTGCTCTTGTATATTCATGCTTCTTTATAACATTATTAAGATAATCATCTATAGATGCACAAAATACTAATCCAGTTTGAGCCCTTCCGTTCATTATCTGTCTGTAAATATAAAGGCAAGGTTTCTCATCTTGAATAAATTGACCATCTTCAATCATTTTGTCTAGATTTTCTCTAGCTTTCTCATAAACCTTTTTATCGTGTATATCTACAGAAGGGTCTAAGTCTATTTCTGCCCTATCAATATGAAGAAATGAGTACGGATTATCTACAACCATATCTCTAGCCTCTTCACTACTCATAACATCATATGGTAATGCTGCTATCTTTGAGGCCAATTCTTCAATTGGCCTTATACCTTTAAACGCCTTAACTATAGCCACTCCGTTTTACCCCCTAATATTTTATAAATTAAAGAATTCTTTTATAGTTGATGCTACCTCATCACCAATTCTTGTTTGTGCTTCTTCAGTTGAAGCTCCTATGTGAGGTGTTACACTTACATTAGGATGATTAACTAAAGCTTCATTTGCTGTAGGCTCTTTAGCAAATACATCTATACCTGCTCCAGCTACCTTGCCACTGTTTAATGCATCTAATAAAGCATCTTCATCAACAACGTTTCCTCTAGCACAATTTATTAGGTAAGCTCCATCTTTCATTAATTCAAACTCTTTTTTACCTATTACTGAACCCTTTTCTTTATCATATGGAACATGTAATGATATAAAGTCAGACTTCTTTAATAAATCTTCCATATCACAGAATTCATATTCTAAGTTATCTTGTTTTCCAAATATATCATTATATATTACAGTCATTCCAAGAGCTGTAGCTTTTTTCGCTAAAGATCTACCTATTCTACCCATTCCTATAACCCCTAAGGTTTTACCTGCAATTTCCACACCTTTATATTTCTTCTTATTCCATTGGCCATCTCTCATTGTTACATTTGAATTGCTTAAAAATCTTGCAACTGTAAACATATGAGCTAATACTAGTTCTGCAACAGAATCTGAACTTGCATTAGGAGTATTCTTTACTGTAACACCTTTGTCATGGGCATGTTTTATATCAATGTTATCAATGCCAACCCCTGCTCTAACTACTAACTTTAATTTTCCGCCTTCAGCTTTATCTAATACATCAGCCGTAACCTTAGTAGCTGACCTTACAACAAGTGCATCAAAATCCTTTAATGCTTCTCCTAATTTATCTGCTTCTATATGCTCATTAACTACTTCTGCCCCAGCTGCTTTTAAGCTCTCTATAGCAGCAGCTTCTAACCCGTCGTTTGTTAACACCTTAATCATAATATATTCCCCCTTAATCTTTGCTTATTACCATATAATTTTGAAGAGTTTAGATAATACTCTAAACTCTCAAAGTTTTATAATCCTAAAATTTCATCAATATTCTTTAATAATTCTTTTACATCTTCAACTTGGCAATCTGCCATATGAGCTATTCTAAAAGTCTTATCTTTTAAGCTTCCATATCCATTAGAAATTTGGAAACCTCTTTCCCCAAGTGCTTTGTTTAATGCTGATACATCTATATTCTTTGTATTCTTAACATTAGTAACTGTATTTGATAGATGATTCTTATCTGAATATAATTCAAAATTCTTTTCTGCCCAATCTCTAACTATTTTTGCCATTTCCTTATGTCTTGCAAATCTATTTTCAAGACCTTCCTCATTTAAGATATAATCTAGTTGATAATCTAAAGCAAACATATGAGAAAGTGAAGGAGTTGATGGATATTGATAATCCTTCTTTTGAATATATTTATATAATTGAAGTAAATCTAAATAATATCCCCTGTTAGGAACTTGTTCAGCTCTCTTTCTTGCTTTCTCAGAGAATGTACAAATTGACATTCCTGGAGGCAATCCAATACATTTTTGAGTTGAAGTAATACAAACATCTATTCCACACTTGTCCACTTCCACCTTACTTCCTGCTGCTGAACTAACCATATCTACTATAAATACAACTTCAGGATATTTCTTTACTACTTCCCCTATTTCTTCAATTGGATTCATTATGCCTGTAGATGTTTCATTATGAGTAACTGCCACTAAATCATATTCTCCTGTAGCAAGTGCCTTATCAACATCTTTGGGGTCAACTGCCTTACCCATTTCTACTTCATAAAGATCTGCTTGTACATTATTTGAAACAGCCATCTCATACCATCTCTTACCAAAGGCACCTACTGAAAATACTGCTGCTTTTTTTGCTGTACAGCATCTTATAGCCCCCTCCATAAGCCCACTACCTGAAGTAGTTGAAAGAAGAATTTCACTTTCTGTGAAAAATATCTTTCTCATATTATCACTTATTCTTCTTTGTAATGCTGAAGCATCCTTGCTTCTATGACCTATCATTGGTTCAGCCATTTTGGCTAAGACTTCTGGACGTACTTCTACTGGTCCAGGAATAAATAATTTCTTATGCATGTTTAACATCCCCCTAATTATCTATATACTTATTGCTTCACTTGAATTTCTAATAAAAAAGCCCCATGTGTATTTGTATGAAATACAAGTGTTCTTGTAATGTATATTATATACCATTATTATGAAATTGGGTATACATTTTTTTTAAATATTTTTATTTTTAAGATTTATTTATGATTTATTAACTACAAACATAAAAAACCACTAGTATTTCTACCAGTGGTTTTCATCTTCATCAAAATATAAAACTGATTCAGTTTCTCTACAATACTTTACGCACATACATTGAGATAACTTTCTAGGACATTTATAGCAAAGGCATCTTGTATCATCGCCATTACACTTCCCATTCTTCTTTTCAGGACATTCTCCGCAATTAACTCCAGTACCGGCTGGCATAAAATCATCTCCTTAAACCTTTCAATATAATATAGATTAACATAATATTAGAAGTAAAAGAAGTAATAGTTGTAATAATGGTACTAGAGGTAACATTGATTTTTACCTATGCTAAAATATCTTTCTTATTAAATATAACAGTTGATATTGTATAACAAACAACAATAGTTCCAACCATTAAAGCAACTCCAAAGCCTATGCTGAAGTTAGGATTATTAAACATCTGAGCTATACTACCATCTATAACACTAACTGTATTTCCATAGTTTAAGAATATTAAATGTCCAAACTTAGATGCTACAGAAGGAGACATCATGCAAATCATAGTGCTTGCTACACAAACTAATACTGAAATAGCCATACTAATCATGCTACTCTTAACTAATGTAGATATCATAAATATAAGAGCACAACATGCAATTATAAATAATATTTGTAAAGCAAACCCTTGGAATAATGCATCTCCTCTTGTTGATAATATTCCACTACCATCAACTTGTGATAATTGAGGTGCACCATACTTTTCTATTTCACTATAATCCCATTGGAACTTCATACCTATTAATTTAGGCATTTTTGCAGCATCAAATCCAGTAAATGCTCCTATCACCCCATAGGCAGCAACCTCTAATCCAGCTATCATACCTACAACTGTAATAACAACTGCAATAAATTTAGATAAAATAACCTTTGCTCTAGAGATTGGTTGAACTAATAAAAACTTTAATGTAGCTGGTGTAGACTCACCTGAAACAATATCGCTCATAAACACAGCAATACCTGCTGCTAATATTATTAAACCTACAACTTGCATAAATTGCATTCCAACATTTGTAGGATAGAACTCCCACTCTTCTACTGGCTTTATTCCAGCATCTAAAAATGAATTTATTTCTGCCATCCTTTGTTTTTCATATGTCTTATATCTATCAGGATAGCTTTCATCATCTAAAACTTCTTGAATATTTTTCTTTTCTTGTTCTAATGTTTTTCTCCACAAATTAGGATCATTAGGATTCTTCTTTCTTTCCTCTTGAAGCTTAATCTCTTCCTTTAGGCTAATTATATGTTGCTTTTGCTCCTCTATTGCTTCCTCTGCCCATTTATCCTTATATGTCTCTAACTCCTTTAAGTGATCTTCAGCATATTGGATAGAGCTATTTAAAGATTCTATTCTACCTTCTGGAGTATTGTTATAAGCTATTTGTTTTGCATCTATATTACTTATAATTCCAATTCCAACTACACAAATAGCAAACAATGCAAATACAATCCATGTTTTAGCTCTTTTAGATATCTTAATTAATTCGTTTTTTATTAATGTAAATATCATTATCTTATCCCTCCTTCAACAAGCTCCATATATCTTTGTTCAAGTCCTTTTCTATTCTTATAAATTTCTTCAACTAACACATTATTCTCTAATAATATCTTTAATAATTCCGTTGTTTTTCCTGTTTCGACTATTATATGAATTTCTTCATCTATAACTGTTGATGAATTTACAAACCCAATGTCTTTTAATACTTTTATAGCTTGTTCCTTATTGCTTGAAACCACTAATGTTAAACTATCTAATTCCGTTTCCATGCTATTATCATGAATATCTTCTACAGACTTAATAACTCCATTATTTATAAATGCAACTCTATCACAAAGATTTTGAACTTCACTTAATATATGGGAAGAGATAAATACAGCCATTCCTCTTTCTCTTGATGCCTTCTTTACAACATCTCTAAAATCTATAATACCTGAAGGATCTAACCCGTTTGTAGGCTCATCTAAAATCAATAACTTAGGATCTCCTATTAATGCAGCAGCTAATCCCAGTCTTTGTTTCATTCCTAAGGAATACTTTCTTACTTTATCGTCTATTCTATCTTTAAGACCAACTAAATCTATTAATTCTTCTACTTCTTCTTTAGATACTTTTCTTATTCTTGCTATTTGCATAAGATTTTCTCTACCAGAAAGATATTTATAAAGTTCAGGATTTTCTACAACTGCGCCAACATTTTTAAGAGCTTGTTCTTTTTCTGATAAAACGCTTTTACCACATACCACTATTTCCCCTTCATTTGGAGATATTAATCCAACAAGCATTCTTATAGTTGTTGTTTTACCCGCACCGTTTGGTCCTAAAAACCCAAAAATTTCTCCCTCATTTACGGATAAATCCAAACCTTTAATAATTTCTCTTTTGCCAAGTTTTTTCTTTACCCCTTTTACTTCTAAAACTTTCATATGTTCTCCTCCTAAAATTCTATATCCTAATAATAACCACCAATACTTAAGAATAAACAATCTAAAACCTTAGTTTTTTCTTAACATATTCTTAATTTATATAAAAAAATCGCCAAGGCGACTGTGGAGCCGTCGATTTTTTTCGCCCATCTGCATAAGTGATATTACAAATTTAAATTTGGTAAATAGAACTTACTCATTAGAGCTTCCGAAGCTTGCCTGAGGAAAATCTTGCAGGGGTATATATTTTATTTTTTATTCTTTAGGAAGAAATGGACTAATGTATCGCTAAATTGTTGAAGTTATCCATAATTTAATTGAAGTTATAATTTCCTAAAAAATAAAAAAAGCCCACTAATTAAGTGAGCTCAAAACTACATAAACAATTTAAATATTACTAAAACAGCTACCCCTGGTATTCCTAAGAATCCCGCCACAAGAGCTGTTATCCAGTTGATTCCAATAAGGTTTGGATATCCAACTTGTCCACCTATAAAGTTAACTAAGTATAATAATATCACACCAAATACACCATTAAGGAGTATCTTTAAAGGCCACTTAAATAACTTTAAAATAATAAATAATATGACTAATCCTACTATACCAAATATTATCGGATTCATAGTTACTAACTGTGTTAATTGTTCCATTGAAATCCCCCCGTTTACTTTACTCTGCCATTCTTATGCATCTATCTAATATATATTCATTACTTACTCTAATATCTCTCTCTTTTGCTAATGAAAGTAAATATTCATATCTTTTTAATGCAACTTCTTCAGCATAGATAGCAAGTTCAATTAATCTTGAGTCCTGTACATTATCAAATGTGCTTCTTGCAGCTTCAAGTTCTGCCTTAGCATCTTCAATTGCATCTACAATATCTGCTCCTTCGTTCTCACTTTCCTTAATACCTGTAATATATTGAATTATATTCTTTTTATTCATAACTACCCCTCCAAACTTATTTATTTAAATCATTTCCATTTTTTAGAGGTAGTATACAAGCATTTTAAAAAAATTTTGGAACACATTTCACTCTATCTCATATATTAATTCTATAAGAAGCTTTTCACTCATTATCAAACAAAACTTCTAAAACTCCCATCTATCTATTAAAGGGCCCAATGTAAATTGTGGCCCTCCTTTTTTATTTCCACATTATATTTCAGTTCTTCCTTCTAAGGCTTTAGATAAAGTTACTTCATCTGCATATTCTAAATCTCCACCTACTGGAATTCCAGCTGCAATTCTTGTTACTTTAACATCTAGAGGTTTCAATATCTTAGATATGTACATAGCTGTTGCTTCTCCCTCAATATTAGGGTTAGTTGCAACTATTACTTCTTTTATATCTTCTCTCATTCTAGATACTAATTCTCTTATTCTAATATCTTGTGGGCCTCTTCCTTGCATAGGAGAAATATTGCCATGAAGAACATGATAAAGCCCATTAAATTCCTTTACCTTCTCCATTGTCATAATATCTTTAGGTTGTTCTACTACACAAATTATACCCTTATCCCTATTAGGATTTGAACATATTACACATGGGTCACTATCAGTAAAATTTCCACAAACTGAACAGTATTTTATAGTTCCTCTTGCTTTAACTAATGCTCCTGCAAATTCTTTAACCTCATCTTCAGGTAAATTTAATACATGTAGAGCTAGTCTTTGAGCTGTCTTTTGTCCTATACTAGGTAACTTTGCAAATTCTTCTATTAGTTTTTCTATAGCTACTGGATAAAAATCCATACCTTCCCTCATTCCTTTCAGTAAAAAGGCATACAGGAATAATTTATACCTGTATGCCTTAAATAATTTCCTAGAATAAACCAGGCATCTTTAAACCACCTGTTAATTTACCCATCTTGTTAGCTGTTTCTTCATCAGCTTTTCTTAAAGCTTCATTTACAGCACTAAGTACTAAATCTTCTAACATTTCAACATCATCTGGATCTACTACTTCTGGTTTTATGTTAATTCCTAAAACTTCTTTCTTTCCATTTACACGAACTGAAATAGCTCCTCCACCAACTGAAGCTTCAAATTCAGCAGCTTCAACTTCTTTTTGCATTTCTTCCATTTGCTTTTGCATTGCTTGAGCTTGCTTCATTAAATTATTAATGTTTCCTCCGCCGAAGCCACCTGGAAATCCACCTCTTGCCATAATCAATTCCTCCTTACAAAATATATATTTTATATTATATAGTATTTTTCAATTCAATTCTATCTTTTATTCATCTATTATTTCTAATGCAGATTCTCCTAATGCCTGTAAAAGAACTTCTTCAGGGTTTCTCTCTGCTTCTTCTTTAGTTTCAACAGTAAATCTAACCTTTAGTCTTTCTCTCATCACTTCTGAAACCACTTCATTAATAACTTTTATATTCTCAGGCTTTTCTAATCTTATTTTGTTAAATGCATACTCTTCTTCGTATTTTATTACAACTACTCCATTATTGCAGGCTACAGGTCTTCCTGTCATTAATGAAGCATATATAACCATAGCTCTTCTAGCTTTTAAAGCTTCTAATATATCATGCCATGATCTTTGTATATCTCCAATAGATGTTGTTGCATTAACATTCCCTTCAATAACAGGAGCTTCTGTTACTGCTTGCTCTTTGTTAATTACATTTTGTGTTGCAGTCCTTTTTTGCACATTAGATACTTCTGCAACCTGGTTGTTACTTTGTTGTACTTGAGTGGCCACTTGTATCTTGCCACTCTTTATTGCTTCTTCTAATCTATTTATTCTAGCGAGAATTACTTCACTAGATGTATCATATTCAATTTTACACATTTTAATTGTAGCTAATTCTAAATATAGTCTTGCTTGTTTACTAATCTTAGCATTACCCTCTGCCTCTTGAAGTATTCTAATATCTCTCATTATTTCTTCCACTCTTATTCTAGAGCCTTGCTCTTTTATAAGATTTATATTTTCCATAGACATATCTAACACTTCTTCGGGATTATTAGTTACTTTAGCCATTAATAAATTTCTAAAATGTCCTGTTAAATCCTTAATAAATAAATTTATATCCTTACCTGCATAAACTACTTCTTCAATAATGTTCATTGCTTTTTGTATGTTTCTTTCTATTATTGCCGAAGTTATATCAAACAAGTATTCATTAGTTACTAATCCAAGCATTCCAACTACACTATCATAATTAACTGAACCATCACCCATTGCAATTGCTTGGTCCAATATACTTAATGCATCTCTCATAGCACCATCAGAAACTCTAGAAATAAGTTCTAAACTTTTTTCGTCTGCTAAAACTCCTTGAGCACCTACTATTTTTCTTAATCTATCTGAAATATCTGACTTACTAATTCTCTTAAAGTCAAACCTTTGACATCTAGAAAGTATAGTAATAGGTAACTTTTGAGGGTCAGTAGTTGCCAAAATAAATATTACGTTAGCTGGTGGTTCTTCTAATGTTTTTAAGAAGGCATTTACTGCTCCCATAGATAACATATGAACCTCGTCCATTATATATACTTTAAATCTAGCTTCCTGTGGAGGATACTTAGCATCATCAATTATATCTCTAATTTTATCTACTCCATTATTAGAAGCAGCATCTAATTCTGTGACATCTATAGCTAATCCCTCATTTATCTTCTTGCACATTTCACATTCATTGCAGGGATCTCCATTTACAGGATTAAGACAATTTAAAGCTTTTGCCATAACTTTTGCAGTAGAAGTTTTTCCTGTTCCTCTAGTTCCACAAAAAAGATAAGCATGAGCAATTCTATCATTTTGTATTTGATTTTTTAACGTAGTTGTTATGTGTTCTTGACCTACTACATCTTCAAAATTTTTAGGTCTCCATTCTCTATATAAGGCTGTATATGCCAAGGTCTTCACCTCTCTACTCTTGTTAAATCCTACATTCCTTATTATACACTACTGTAGAACATATTAGTAAATAATTATTTAATATGTTAAAATAGTTTAGATACTATTTTTAGGGAGGTTAATTATGAGTCTTTACGATGAAAAATATTTATCTATAGTAAAAGACATTCTAGATAATGGGTATTATGATAATAATAGAACTGGAATGCCTACGTATAAGTTGCCACATCAAATAATGCAATTTAATCTTCAAAAAGAGTTTCCTATCCTAACAACTAAGTTTGTTGCTTTTAAAACAGCCGTTAAGGAAATGCTTTGGATTTATCAAAAGCAATCTAATGTAGTTGAAGATTTAAGACAAATGAACGTTAAGATTTGGAATGAATGGGAAGGTGAAGATGGTACTATCGGTAAAGCCTATGGATACCAAGTAAAAAAATTTCACCAAATAGATAATCTAATAGAAGCATTAAAGAACAATCCTCAAGATAGAAGAATGATGTTGAATCTTTGGAACTGGGAAGACCTTCCTGAGATGAGCCTTGCTCCTTGCTGTTTCTTAACTATGTGGGATGTTACTGATGGTCACCTAAACTGTATGTTAATTCAGAGGTCTGGTGATATGCCTTTAGGAGTTCCTTTTAACAGTGCTCAATTTTCAGTTCTAACTCATATGCTAGCACAAGTTACAGGGTTAAAGCCTGGCTTATTTACTCATGTAATTAATAATGCTCATATATATGAAAACCAAATTGAGGGTATGAAAGTACAACTTACTAGAGCAAATGATGCATATTCTGCTCCTAAGTTATGGTTAAACCCTGAAATAAAAGACTTTTATGACTTTACAATTGATGATATTAAATTAGTAGACTATGAATATCATCCTGCAATTAAAATGGAGGTGTCTGTTTAATGCTTTCAATTATTGTTGCTATAGCAGAAAATAACTTAATAGGTGGAGACAATAAACTACTATGGCATTTATCTGAAGACTTAAAAAGATTTAAAGAAATAACTATGGATAATACCATAATAATGGGTAGAAAAACCTTTGAATCGTTACCTGGAATTCTTCCTGGTAGAAAACATATAGTTATAACTAGAGATGAAAATTATAAAGTTGATTCTGATCAAGTTGAAATAGTACATAATATTCAAGATGTTATAAATGAATATGCAAATAATAATGAAAATGCCTTCATAATTGGTGGCGGAGAAATATATAATACAACTTTCCCTTATTGTAGCAAGCTATATCTTACAAAGGTTAAGAGAGGTTTTTCAGGAGATACTTACTTCCCTGATATAGACTTTAGTAAGTGGAAAATCACCTATTCTTCTGGTGAAAAGAAAGATCCTAAAAACGGAATAGAATTTGAATATATCAATTTAGATAGACAATAAGAAAAAGAGGGATTTTAAGCAAAGCTTAAATTCCCTCTCTTTCTTATCCTATTGTCCTATATTGTTAATCCTATTGAAGAGTAACCTAAATATTTCTTGTATATCATAAAAAAAGCCTTTCCTTTATTTTAAGAAAGGTGTACATAATAAAACCGTGCACCCTAGTTCGATTATAAATCATACGCGTTACCTATGCAGTTAGCTCAAGCCAGATTAATCCACGGCACACGAAAGTGACCACTTATCGCTGCTTCCTTCCGGACCTGACGAGGTTCATGGGTTCCATTGCGTGGGACCCGACTATCAACACCACTTACATAGGGCAGACCATACTCATTATAGCCTCCCTAGGGAATTCAATCCTGCTATAGCGGATTGCAGGTTACAAGGCACCGCTAACTCCCCATCTAGCACGGCATTGGCGGAGAGAGTGGGATTTGAACCCACGATAGAGTTTCCCCTATACACGCGTTCCAGGCGTGCTCCTTCGACCACTCGGACATCTCTCCAAGATATACTATTGTTTTTAATACTTCCTTATAATATCATAGATATAATTCTAATTCAATAGAATATTTCTTCCTTAAGATTTTATAAAGGAACTGTTCACAAATTAAATGTATTATGCAATTTGTTACAGTCCTTAAATTTACTTCTTCTTTCTATAAATATATACTAATAAAGATATACTTATAACTACTCCTAATATACTTACTATCTGAGCTATTCTTAATCCAAAGAACATTAGACTATCTGTTCTTAATCCTTCAATAAAGAACCTTCCCAGAGAATACAATCCTATATAACTAGAAATAACAATTCCATGAGTTCCTTCTTTCTTCTTATACAAAATAAATATTAAAATTCCGCAAACTAGTAAATTCCACATTGATTCATATAAGAAAGTTGGATGATAATAAGTTCCCCTTATATACATTCCATCTTGTATAAATTTAGGAAAATGGCTTATGAATTCAGCTGATACAGGGCCACCATGAGCTTCTGAATTCATAAAATTTCCCCATCTTCCTATAGCTTGAGCTAAAATTAAAGATGGAGCTACAACATCCATATACTCTAATATATTTATCTTCTTCACTTTTGCAAAAATATATGCAGCTAAAAAGGCTCCTATAAGGCCACCATGAATAGCTAATCCACCTTGCCTTATATTAAATATATCTATAAGACTGTTTCTATATCTATCAAATTCAAAAGCTACATAATATAATCTTGCTCCAATAATTGCACAAGGAAATGCAATCAAAAATCCATCTGTTAATAAATCAAAACTTAAATTTTTCTTTTTACAGTTAAAATAAGCTAAAGCTAAAGCAACTATAACTCCTAGTCCTATTAATAATCCATACCATCTTACTTCTAATCCAAATAAATCAAATGCAATTGGGTTGTTCATAAACTATAATCTCCTCTTTTGTAAAATTCCATTCCTCTTTAAATCAAAAAACTTTTTTAATATATCACTACATCTTTCATCATAAGTCCATATAACATTAACAAAAGAATTTAAACTTCTATTGTCTACCAAATTAACTACAGAACCACAAGCTCCCATATCTTTATTAAATGTACCTATATATAGCCTTGATATTCTACTTTGCAAAATAGCTCCTGCACACATTGGACAAGGTTCTAATGTAACATACATCTCACACCCATTTAATCTCCAATCTCCAACCTTACTGCAAGCCTCCCTTATTGCTATAATCTCAGCATGTTCAGTAGGATTATTCTTTTTTTCTTTTTGATTATAACCTCTTCCTACAATAATACCATCTTTTACAACTATAGCACCAACTGGTATCTCTTCTGCCTCCATAGCTTTTTCAGCTTCTATTAAAGCATACTTCATAAAATCCATAAACTATTGCTCCTATATAACTATAGAGGAAGTTAAATAACTCCCTCTATACATTAAGTAAATATTCTAACTTTCTTAATCCTATTTTTATCTACTTCTTCCACAACGAATCTGATGTTATTAATAAGAACTTCTTCTTTTTCTTCAGGTATTCTTCCAAGTTCTCCTATTACTAATCCACCTACAGAATCTAACTCCTCAGACTCCATACTTACTCCTATAAGATCACTTATATCATCAAGTCTAGCACTTCCGTCTACTATATATTCGTCTTCTTTTACTACCTCAATCATTTCATCTTCATCATCATACTCGTCTTCTATTTCACCAACTATCTCTTCAATTAAATCTTCGATAGTTATTATTCCAACAGTTCCACCATACTCATCTAAAACTATAGACATGTGGTTTTTACTCTTTTTCATTTCCTTAAATACTTCTGTTATTTTCTTAAACTCAAATGTGTAGAAAGGCTCCCTTGTATAATCTGTAACCTTAAAATCTTCTTCATTTATATCTGCTATTATTAAATCTTTAACATTAAGTATCCCTATAATATTATCAATGGTTTCCTTATAAACAGGAATTCTAGAAAATTGTTCTGTTTTTATTATTTCTAAAACTTCTTTATATTTAAATTCAACATCTATAGCTGTTATATCAACTCTTTGGACCATTATATCCTTAACTTGCATATCTCCAAAATCAAAAACATTAAATATCATTTCTTTTTCTACATCTTCAAGGACACCTTCTTCTTCACTTACACCAACCATTGTCTTTAATTCTTCCTGTGTTATGAATGGCTCAGATGCTTTAGGGTCTCCCCCAAGAAGCCTTATAAACAAAGAAGATATACCTGTAAATACCGTTACAAGTGGTTTAAAAACAGATACTACTACTTTAATAGGTTTACTAACAATTAATGATACTTTCTCTGACTTTTGTTTTGCAATTGATTTAGGTGTTATTTCACCAAATATAAGTATTAATACAGTCATAACTAAAGTTACTATCGTAACAGCCTTATCACTACCTCCAAATAACTTTAAAGCTAATGAAGTTGCCAATGACGATGCTCCTATATTAACTATATTATTTCCTATAAGTATTGCTCCTAAAAGCTTGTTTGGATCCTCAATTAGCTTTTCCACAAGTTTTGATCCCTTAACCTTTTCATCTACCATATGTCTAATTCTTATCTTACTTAAAGACATAAGTGCTGTCTCTGACATCGAGAAAAATCCTGATAATATAATCATTATAATTAATAGAATTATCTCAAACGTGTAGCTAGAGTCCAACTATAATCACTCTCCTAATTCTCCTAAATATATTTTAATATTTATTATATCATAATATTTCTATTTTTTATATTAACTATTATGCCTAGAAATTCTAATATTAATATCATATATGAATCTAATTTATAGCAAATTAAAAGTTTATAATTTTCGATACGTAAAAAAGTACTCAAGGAGAACTTGAGTACTTGGTATCCCCAGTAGGAATCGAACCTACATCTATCCCTTAGGAGGGGACTATTCTATCCATTGAACTATGAGGACATATTTAATTAAATTACATATAGATTTTATTACACTTACCATTAGTTGTCAACTTTATAGCTCTCTTAATTTTATATAACGTAAAAATAGAAGTCCTCAAAACTAGAGGACTTCTTACTTAAACCATTTGAACTTTTGAATTTTCTTTAAATACAACTCTAGCTCCCTTAACTGTTATAGATATTAAAGGCCAAGATAAAGCTGTAAATGCTCCTGCCATAACCCATTCTTTAATTGTTAATGGTGCTAAACTAAATACTTCCCTGCCAATTGGCGTCATATAGCATAATACAATACAACTTATCATACCTATTACTAATACAAGTTTAAATTTAGTAATAGGAAAAGATAATCTAATTAATATAATTAAGCTTATCCCTGCAAATATTAGTAGTGCTACAGACCTACTAACTTCTACACTAGCACCCGATAAGTAGCTCATTACATACCCTACTGTAGTAAAAGTAACCATGAACACACCATTTGGAATACTTGTTGTTAATATTCTTCTTAAGAACCCGCTCTTTACCCTACCTTTACATGGCAATAAAGCTAAGAAAAATGCAGGTATACCTATTGCACAACTACCAACTAAAGAGGCCTGTATTGGTAATAGTGGATAAGGTAACATTAATGCTGAAAAAATAAATGCTAAACACACAAAAAACACCGTTTTTGATAGAAATAATTCTGCCACTCTTTCTAAGTTATTTATTTGTTTTCTTCCCTCTTCAACTATATAAGGCAATGCTCCAAAGTCAGAATTTAAAAGTACTAGCTGAGCTACAGCCTTTGTTGCATCAGAACCATTTCCCATAGCTATTCCACAATCAGATTCCTTTAATGCTAATACATCATTTACCCCATCTCCTGTCATTGCAACAGTATGGCCATTAGCTTGCAATGCTTTTATAATATCTTTCTTTTGATGAGGGGTTACTCTTCCAAAGATCACATACTCATCTACAACCCTTTTTAACTCTTCAATATCCTCCGGTAAGGTCCTTGCATCTACATACTTATCCCAATTTTTTAAGCCTGCTCTCATTGCTACTGCTGAAACGGTAACTGGGTTATCTCCTGATATTACTCTTAAATTAACTCCTTCTTCTTTAAAGTACCTTAATACTCTTGGTGCTTCCTCTTTAATAACATCTTCTATATAAATTAACGCTTCTTCTTTAACTTGCGCTTTAATTCCATCCTTTAGGGAAGATTGTTCTATTCTTCCTAACAGTAAAATTCTTCTTCCTTTTCTAGCTTCCCTCTCAATTTTCTCACTAAACCTACTGTATCTATCATCCAATAATATTTCAGGTGCGCCTAATACCCAAGCTCCCTCACCTTGTATTACTATTCCTCCCCACTTTCTTCTAGATGAAAATGGTACTTTTTCTAATACATCTAAGGTTCTACAATCTTTATACCTTTCTAGTATAGCTAATTGAGTTGGATTCTTATTGGGTAAATTATGTACTAATGTTGATAATGCCATATCTACTAATTCTTTATCACTATTTCCTATTAACTCAACATTAACTAAATTAAGCTTTCCTTCTGTGATTGTACCTGTTTTATCAACACATAATACATCAACCCTAGCCAAAACTTCTGTAGCTGATAATTGCTGTACTAATGTTTTATATTTCGCAAGCTTAACTACAGATACTATAAAGGTTGCACTTGTTAGAAGAACTAAACCTTCAGGTATCATTCCTACTATTCCAGAAACAGCTCCTAGCACCGCACTTCTCCATCCAATATTACTAAAAACTGTTTGAGTTGTTGTTAAAATTATCCCTATTGGAACAATTAACCATAGTAGAAACTTTATTATTTTGCTTATAGAGGATTGTAACTCTGAATTAATTATCTTAAATTTTCTTGCTTCCTCAGCTAACTGAGACGAGTAAGTATTTGCTCCTACTTTCTTAACCTCAGCCAATCCTTCACCTGCAATAATAAAACTCCCAGATAATATTTTATCTCCATTTGTTTTATATACTGAATCAGATTCTCCAGTTAACATTGACTCATCTACTTCTAACTCATCACCATCAATTAGCTCACAATCAGCTAATACCTGGTTGCCTGAATCAAGGTATACAATATCATTTAAAACTAATTCTTCAACACAAACCTTTTTAATCTTTCCATTTCTTAATACCTTAGCATGAGCCATACTTAAAACAGATAACTCTTCTAAGGTGCTCTTAGCACTTAATTCTTGTACGACTCCAATAATGCTATTTACTATTATTACTCCTGCAAATATAGCATTCTTAGGAGATCCTGCTGCTATACAAACTAAAGCTAATATTATATTTAAAGCATTAAATATATTAAAAAAGTTTGCCCTGATCATTTGCCATATTGTTCTTGAAGGCGCCTTTGGTATTTTATTTACTTCTCCTCTTGCAATTCTATCTCTTACTTCATCATCTGTAAGACCTCTGCTGCTATTTTTTATTATAAAGGAGGAGTTGTTGATGTTATCATAAAAATTATCTCTACACTCCATACAATACTCCTTATATCTTTTACAATCCACTTTTATACTTTCATTTTACTTTTACAATCTTAAAATACTCTTAAATAAATAGAAAGATTGTATTAATTCTTATTTATATATTGTTATATTTATATGATTTATTATTCTTAACAAAAAAAGTAGGAGCCTATAACTTAGCTCCTACACCTATAATAATTCCTTTTTAGTAAAATAAGCCACCCCTATACTTCCTGGTCCTACATGCAAACCTATTATTGGTCCTATAGATTGTATCCTTATTGGAATATTTAATTCTTCTTCTAACCTCTTCGCAAGTTCTCTTCCTTCTTCTTCACAATTTATATGATGAACTATAACATCTCCAAGACCATAATTTTCAATATCATCTAATACTTTATCTACTATTACATTAACTGCTTTTTTCTTTGTTCTAACTTTTTCAAAAACTGAAGTAACTCCATCTTTTACAGTAAGGATGGGTCTTATTTGAAGTATTGTTCCAAATAAAGCAGCCGCGCCACCTATTCTTCCACCTTTTTTAAGATACCTTAATGTGTCTGGTACAAATAAAAATCTACTAGACTTAACAACCTTATTAACTACCTCAACTACTTCCTCTATAGATTTTCCTTCCTTTGCAGCTCTTGCACCTTCAATTACTTGAAATCCCATCTGCATGCAATTAGTTCTTGAATCTATTATTTCTATCCTTGCATCTGGATACTCTTCCAAAACCATATTCTTTACTAAATGTGCACTAGAATATGTTCCACTCATTTCTGATGATAGAAATACTCCTACAACATCATCTCCTGACTTAACAATACTTTTAAATGTACCTAAAAGTTCATCTATACTTGGTTGGGATGATGTTGGTATCTCTTCTGACTGGTTCATAACCTCATAGAAATATTTATTGTCTAGATTAACTTCTCTATAACTTTTTCCTTCAAGAATAACATTTAATGATGTAATTGAAATATCATATTCATGTATTAATTCTTCAGAAATGTAACTTGTACTGTCTGTAACTAACTTTACTCCCATAAAATCACCACTCTCTATAAAATAGTTTATAATATTATACCATATATTACCTAGGATTTTTTACACTTTGTATTTTAACACCATCAGTACTTATTAAAAATTCTATTATTGTCTCATTTACTGGATTTTTGTTTATTCCAGCAGATCTTACTCTTATTACAACGATATACCTTCCTTTACATGCTAGAGGTGCACTTAAAGACTTAATCATCATTATCTCTGAAAAATTAGGGCAATATACATACCTTGGTCCATATATCTTTTTCATTTCTTTTTCTATATAGCTATTTAATAATGTAAATATTACTCCATCCTTTAACCTTGAACTTGTTACATTCTGAGGTACTTTAAAATTACTTTGCACCCTATCCTTCTTTATTAAATAATCAGATACTTGTCCCCATCTTTCTATCTTATTATATTTAGGACTAGTAGAGTTAAAGTAAACTATAATGGAAGAATCTATTAAATTTTTATTACCAAGAAAAATCCCCTTATCTCCATATACTATTGCTTCTAAAGCTAGTGAAAGTTCTTCCCTAAATATTATATCTCTTTTCTCTATATCACTAGAATTCCCATCTCCATCTATACATAAGTAAACTTCTAAAATATATTTGTTATCTATCTCTTTCCAGCATGATATAACTTCATCTCTATGCTTTGAAAATTTATCTTCCCTATACTTAGTATCTATAAACAAAAATAATTCTCCTGTTTCATCTGAATGTGTTAGTGTATAAAATCGATTTTGTATGTTTGTATTCTCTAATAATAAGTCATTCACTTCAACATGAAGTTTTTCTTTCATAAACTCTCTCACTTTCAATCTCCTTGATAATATTATTTATAATGCATTTATATGAATTATTAAGTTTATTAGTTCTTTTATTTATTATTAAGATATAATATACTGTTTTATATAAAGTTTTGATTCTAGAAAGGAATTATATTTATGATAAGAACTATTTTATTTTATCCCACAGTGGTATTAAGCTTATTTGTTTCGCTGTTGGCACTAATTAGAATTAAATATTTAGAACTTAGAGAAAAAACACAAGAAAAAACAATATTTATTCATAAAGTAACAAGAGGTTGGGCGCGTTTTGTAATGAAAATGAGTGGTGCAGAAATCACTGTTAAAGGTCTTGAAAATATACCTGATGACCAAACTGTATTATTTATGGCAAATCACCAAAGCTTCTTTGATATCCCACTATTAATGAGTGTTATTGATGTTCCAAAAGGCTTTATAGCAAAAAAAGAACTTGAAAACTGGCCTGGAATAAGTACGTGGATGAGATATATAAGATGTATTTTTATGGATAGAGCTAATTTAAGAAAATCAGCTGAAGCTATCGTTGAGGGAATTAATATTCTTAAAAGCGGATACTCTATGGTAATTTTCCCTGAGGGAACAAGAAGTAAGGGTGGAGATCCTCATGAATTTAAAAGTGGAAGCTTTAAATTGGCTCTTAAGCCAAAGGTTCCAATAGTTCCTGTTACTATAAATGGTACTTATAAACTATTAGAGAGAAATGGTAACAAGATTAAGGCTGATAAAGTTGAGGTTATTATTCATCCAGCAATAGATACTAAATCATTAAGCAAAGAAGAATCTTCAGCTTTACCAGAAAAAGTTGAATCTATAATCTTATCACCATTAAAATAAGCTTCATTAATACTTTAGATAATAAAAAAAATGAGTTGTTGCTCCGTTGCAACAACTCATTTTTTTATTCCCTATCTAATTAGAACTTATTACATTATTAACCCACTTACCAGATCTTAACCTAGCAAACTCAAAGAACAGCTTAACTACTTCTTCTAAGCATATAAAGAAATATACAACATATACTGGTACTTTAAGAACTACTGCTCCTATAAATGCCATTGGAACAGCAAAAAGCCATATAGTACCTGCCTGAACTAGCATTGAATACGTCGTATCTCCGCCCCCTCTGAACACACCAACTATCATTACAACATTATATGTTCTTATTGCACAGAAAACTGCCATAATTCTTAATACATATATCGTGTCATTTACTGTACCTTCAGTAATATTAAACAGCTTTAAAATTGTAGGGGCAAACATCCATATTAATATACCTAAAATTAATCCAACTATAGGTGATACAACTCCTATTTTCTTAGAATAATCTACAGCCTCTTCCTCATGTCCTGATCCAATCTTATTACCTACCATTATAGCCGCTGCACTTGCAAGACCTATACAAAATACCATAAACATATTATTTAATGTAGTTGCTATTTGCATGGTTGCTACTGCACCTGTACCTATCTGTGCATACGCTATAGAGTAAGAAGTAAGTCCTAATGACCATACTAATTCATTTATTATTACAGATGTAGATGTTCTAAAGTAAGTTTTTACAAAAGTAAAATCGAAACTAAACAGCTCTTTTAGATTAGAAGATACTTTATTGTTCCTTATGTATACCTCAAATAATATATATAGCATTTCTATTACTCTTGCTAAAGTAGTAGCTAAAGCAGCTCCTGCTACTCCCATTGGTTTACAACCTAAGTTACCAAATATAAATATCCAGTTTAAAAATGCATTACTTAATACACCAATCAAACTTGCATACATTGTAACTTTAGGTTGTTCTGTACTTCTTAATGCAGATGAATACGCTTGAGTTACATTAGTTATAAGATAACTTATTGCAATAACCCTTAAGTACATCCCACCTAATTCTATTACACTTGGATCCTTAGACAATATGCTCATTATACTGTCTGATAAGAAGAATGCTCCTATTCCAAACAATAAAGATGCAATAAATCCTATGGTCAAATCTAATCCTAATACCTTTTTTATACTTTTAACATCTCTTTTCCCCCAATATTGAGACATAAATACGCTTGCACCAGCATTAATTCCTGATAAACAAAGCATAAAAATAAAGAAATATTGATTAGCAAGTCCTACTGCTGCAATAGCTTCTTCTCCTAACTTTCCAATCATTAAATTATCTACTAAATTTAGTGATGATGTTATAAAGCTTTGTATGGTTATAGGTATTGCTAATGTTAGCATCGTTTTAATAAACTTTTTATCCCTTAATATTCCCATAATTTCCTCCTTAGTTAAAATAAAAAAAGCACACGGGTAGTCTAGCCGCCCGTCTGCTAAAAAAGTTCTTATTAAATTCCTGATTTATTTTCTTATAATTAATGTATTTTGTCAACAAATATTCATTAATTCTTTATAGCTGTCTTCTATTTCTTCTCTGGATAAATTGCCAGCTTCTAGTACATCATCACTTAAGTTCTTTAACTTTTCATAATAGTTAATGCCCATTGCTATTACATTCTTGTCCTTATTACTTTTCTTTATCATGTAAAATAATATATCTTCTGCTTTATCATATTTTCCAACAATCTCATAAAACTTAAATATCTTTTTATTTTCATTTATCGTTAAATCATATACCGATAATAAATCTGAAATATGTATTCCATCTTGAAAATACCTTTTTTCTATATCACTATCCTCCATAAAAGCCTCATTTAAAGCGTCTATAGACTTTAGATAATACTTAATTTGACCTTCTTCATCTCCTGTGCTTTGACATACAAAACCTTGTAAACAAAGCAATTCTCCAAGAGCTATATACTTTTCTCCATTAAATTCATCTTCACGACTTATAATATCAATAACACTACTAAATGAAAGCGTGTCAATAGTCATTATATCTAATCCTACTAGCCCCTTTAATTGATTATTTATAGCCTCTTTAGCCTCACTAATATTTCCATTTATTATATTTTTATCAACTTCCCTTTTAACTATTTTTAGTGAATTTTCTATTTCTTTCATAAAATCTTTCTTAATCATAAGGCCCTCCATTTTACAGAAAATTTAATTATAGTATAAATATTATATAACTATAATTAAATATAAATTAAGTTAATTTATTTTAAATTTTCTATTTATTTATAGTAAGTTAAGGTCAAATTAAAATGTAAGAAATATATTTTTAAATTTTGCTTTTTGTTATAAAATTATAATACATTTACAACATAGGAGGAAATATATATGCAAAAGCTTCTCAGTAAAATGCGACAAGCTATAAATGATTTTAATTTGATAGAAAATGGAGATAAAATTGCAGTAGGATTGTCTGGGGGTAAGGATAGTTTAACTTTATTATATCTATTAAATGCTTATAAAAAGTTTTCCCCGGAATCCTTTGATTTAATAGCTATAACCCTAAATCCAGGTGGCGTAGATAACTCTCCCTTACATAAATTCTGCAAAGAATTAGAAATACCCTTTTATGAAATTAAAACTAATATAAAAGAAATAGTTTTTGATATTAGAAAAGAAAAAAATCCATGCTCTCTATGTGCAAACTTACGTAGAGGTGCCTTAAATGATAATGCAAGTAAGCTTGGTTGTAATAAGGTTGCATTAGGTCACCATAAGGATGATGCATTAGAGACTTTTTTACTTTCCATTTGTTATGAAGGTAGAATTAATTGTTTTTCTCCCAAAAGCTATATGGATAAAAATAACTTATCTCTTATTAGACCTATGGTTTATATAAATGAAAGCTCTATTAGAAAATTCTCTCTAAATAACAAGCTACCTATTATTAAGAATCCTTGTCCTGCTGACGGAAAAACTAAAAGGCAAGATATAAAAGAACTAATTAAAGATTTAGATAGAAAAATACCAGGTTTTAAAAAAAATATTTTTGGGTGTTTAAATAACCCTAACCAACTATTTATATGGGATAAAGAAAGGATAAAACACGAATAATATTCGTGTTTTATTGTTTTTTATTTTATATTTTTACAGTTTTGTATTGATTTTATGTATAAAATAAGCTAAAATCACCTTGTAGTTAGAACTTTTTTATTGAATTTAAATAAATTGTTCACTTATATAAATCCTACAATATGGGTTGGATGTTTCTACCGGGTTACCGTAAATTACTCTGGGCTATAAGTGTCTACTAAGTATATTATCTTAATTTACGAGGAGATGTTTATAATGAATTATGATGTAATTATAGTTGGTGCTGGTCCTGCAGGAATCTTTACTGCATATGAGCTTAAGAAACAAAAACCACAATCTAAAATTCTTTTAATTGAGGCCGGGAAACAAATAGATAAAAGACATTGCCCTAAGGACAGGACAAATGTTTGTGTTTCTTGCAAACCTTATTGTCATATCACATCAGGATTCTCTGGTGCTGGTGCATTTTCAGATGGAAAACTATCATTAAGCTACGAGGTTGGTGGCGATTTACCAAACCTTGTTGGAGCAAAAACTGCTCAAGAATTTATTGATTATACTGATAAAATATATCTAGATTTTGGTGCTGATACTAAAATTGAAGGTATAGATAATAATGATGCTGTTAAAGAAATTAGAAGAAAAGCAATTCAAGGTGGACTAAAATTAGTAGATTGTCCTATTCGACATCTAGGTACAGAAAAGGCTCAAGAAATATACTTAAAAATTCAAAATCACCTATTAGAAGTTGGTGTTGAAATTAAATTTGATACATTAGTTAAAAACTTAATTATAGAAAATAATTCTGTTACTGGAGCCTTATTAACTGATGCCTTAACTAAGAAAAAGGATGAAGAAGTATTCAGTAATAAAGTTGTTGTTGCTACAGGCAGAAAAGGTGCTGACTGGTTAAAGGATATGTGTGTTGAACATAATATTAACCATTCTGCAGGTCCAGTAGATATTGGTGTTAGAGTAGAACTTAGAAATGAAGTAATGGAAAGTGTTAATAATGTTCTTTATGAATCAAAATTAATTGGACATCCTCTTCCATTCAAAGATAAGGTAAGAACCTTCTGTCAAAACCCTGGTGGCTTTGTAAGCCAAGAAAACTATGATAATAACCTTGCTATAGTTAATGGTCATTCATATAAGAACCTAAAGTCTGATAATACTAATTTAGCTATATTAAGTTCTCATAACTTTGCTGAACCTTTTAACGAGCCTATTGAATATGGTAAAAAGGTAGCTGAACTTGTTAATATGCTAGGTAATGGAAAGATATTAGTTCAAAGATATGGCGATATCTTAGATGGTAAGAGAACATGGGAACATGAGCTTTATGAATCAAACGTAAAACACACTCTTCCAGATGCTGAAGCAGGTGATTTAACATCTGCCATGCCATATAGAACTATGACCAACATATTAAACTTTATTGAAGCTATGGATACAGTAGTTCCTGGGTTTGCAAGTAGAGAAACACTTCTTTATGGTCCAGAAATTAAATTTTATAGTAATAAAATAAAATTAGATACAAATTTTGAAACTAATATAAAAGGACTTCACTGTTTAGGTGACTCAAGTGGATGGACAAGGGGTCTTATGATGGCTTCTGCTATGGGAGTCATGATGGGAAGACTTCTATAAATATAAAAACCTCTAGCAAAGTATTTTGCTAGAGGTTCTTTTTTCATCTATCAAAAATATAACTTTTTACTAAAGCTACAGCTTCTCTTGTATAAAACACAGGAACTAAGTAATTTACTGTATTGCTTGAATATACTTCAATATTTTCATAACCATTTCTTTTTGCTAACATACTGCTTCTGAAAGCATGAAAATCTGTTGTAACTATCTTTACACTTACGTCTTTTAATTCTTTATTACTATGTTCTTCAATTTTCTCCTTTGAAAACTTAAAATTTTCATATGTATTTCTAGATTTATTTTCTTTTATAATTCTATCTTTGCTAACACCTTTTTCTAATAAATACCTTTCCATCGCCTCTGCTTCTGACATATCTTCATCTTCACCTTTACCACCAGAAACCACAATATAACTATCTTTATTATATTCATTAAGACAATATAATGCAGTATTAAGTCTATCTCTTAAAGTTTGACTTAACTCATTTCTATTATTTAGCCCTGCACCTAGAACAATAATATAATCAGTTCTCTCTATACTTTTCTTTGGATAGCATATTATAATACCCTCTATAATGAAAAAGACAACTAAGCCAATACATATAAAGGTTTTTATCACCTTATCTAATAGCTTTAATTTTTCATTATTATATATTCTCTTCTTAATAAAGTGATAAATTATTAATAATATACCAGATATAAAAAACACTTCACTAAAGGCAATTTTTCTAAAACTTAATAAATTCACCAATATAGAATATCCCATTAATATGCCACCTAAAGCTATATCTAAATTCTTTTTCATCTTATTTCCTCCCTAATACCTTATAATCTAATAGTATCAGAGGTAATTATTTCCGTAAACGTGATTATTGCCTTTGTAATTAATATGTAACATATTTTTCTATAAAGTATTAAGCAAATCTTTATATTCTTTCTTCATATCTAAATATATATTCATTATTTTACTTGACTTTATATTAGCCATATTCAATATAGAATCATAATTTAATATAACTAGATTTGTAATATCCTTATCTATTTTATTATTATTACTCATTTCTTTCAGTATATTAATCACTCTATCCTTACTGAAAGATTCTTTATAACTTCTTCTTCCAACTAATGCACTTAATATATCTGCTATAGCCAAAATTCTTATTTCTATAGATAGCTCATCACCCTTAAGACCAAATGGATACCCACTTCCATCAATCTTCTCATGATGTAAAGTAGCAATATCTCTAATATCGTCTATATTTAATCCACTTAAAATATCATATCCTATAATAGCATGTTCTTTCATTGCTTCAAACTCTTCATCAGTCAACTTGCTATCCTTCTCCAATATATGTACAGGTATAGATATCTTTCCTATGTCATGCAATATACCAGATATCTTTAATTTATATAATAATTTTTCATCTAGTCCTAGTAATTTCCCAATTTCATAACTTATAGCCTCTACTATTATGCTATGTTTAACTGTAACTTCACTTCTAAAATCTATAGCATAAGCTAACATTCTAGCATAATAAAGTACTTCTTCTCTTTTTAGCCTCTTATTTTTTAAGAAATCATATAACTCAGATTTATATGATTTATCTCTAAGTTTTGTATTAATATCATTCTTATTAATTGCATCTAAAAGTAATTGTACATTTTCTAAAGTATATATCTTAGACATCTTTTTAATTTCATAATTACTTAATTCTTTATTATTTAAAACTAGTACACTAAAATAATCCGATAAACCTAGCATTAGAGCCTCTATAGGTATATCTATATTTTTAAATTTTATATATTTATATGTAAAGTGATGTCCTAAAACAACCTTGTATAACTTACTCAATGGTGAAAAGTATTTAATAAACAATGCTCCATATATTGCATGTTCAAAAGGATTAAGAGAATCAATACTTAGCAATTCCGTCACTTCCTTGCCATTATAAAGTGTACTGTTGCAGGTCCTATAACAATCTACATTTAATAACCTTCTTACTTCACTTACTTTATGTATACCAATATCATGAAACATGGATATTATACACAAATCTATTATCTCACTTTCATCATTTGTTCCTTTTTCTTTTAATAAATTCATCATTATATACGCTACCTGTTCACCATGTTCTAATAGCCTATTATCTATTTCATTTATTGTTCTATGTATAATAGTTATAATATCCTTTAATAGAACTTCTTTCATATATCATCCCTATTCCTTTAATATAAAATTAATATTTATTGTTATAAATTGATTAATTAATTATAAATCACTTATACATTTTTAGTAAATACTTTTATTTTATTCTCCATGAACTTCCTTTCTCAACCTCTCTAGTTCTAATGATAACCTATCCACTTCTTTTTTAAGGTGCTCCATATCAGAAGAAGTCTTTGCTGTTTTAGTACTTTTTGATGTTGATTCCCCTGTTTGTGAATATGCACTGGATTTATTACTTTGCTGGCAAAACGGATTAGTTACATTTTTATATTTAAGATCATAATAACGTCCTGGCCCACTTTGGAAATATTGTTGTTGTGCATTAAATGTTATTATAACCTGCCCAACTAGCATTAGCCAGTTACCTACAGCATTTTGAATATTAAATGGAAGGTTACCTGATATCGCCATACCAACTACTTGTCCTATTACAGAAAAAAGTTGTGGATTTAAATCTTGAAATCCTCCTGGAATATCTGAACATCCCTGTTCATCAAAAACTCCAGTAAAATTAAACATATTATAAAAAAACTCTTCAAATCCATTATAATTATCTGAATCCATAATTACCTCTTTTTCATCATGCTATATTATTATCTATTAATTAAAGTTTTTTTTATAACTCCAATCTTTAATTAAGCATAACTTTTATAAAAACTAATTAATAAATAACAGAAAAGTATTAAAAAACCGCACCTCTATAAAAAATTTAAGAAGTGCGGTTTTTTAATAACTAATCTATTACTATATATTTATTTAATTATATAAGATTTATTACTATTATTTATTCTTATTAAAATTTTTTTATTCTGTCTTTCCTAAACAACCTATTATCATATTTATATAAAAATTCTTTAGTATAATCAACATCTGAAGGACAATCTACATATTCAAGACCTCTTTTTTGTCTTGTTTCATCTCCCTTTCCTGTTATTAAAATTACACTATCTTCATGTACATCCATAATGGCTTTTTCTATAGCTTTTCCTCTGTCCGTAACTATAGAATAATTGCATCCTTGAGCTTTAATATATGTAGATATTTCATTACATATATCTACAACTGATTCTTCTCCTGGATCTTCCTCTGTAATTATTACCGTATCTGAATATTTTCCTGAAATCTCACCTAAATCTTTACGTCTATCTATAGCCTTCTTACCAGGGCATCCAAAAACAGTAATTATTTTTCTTTCTGGATACTCTGCTTTAACAGATTCAAATAGCCTTTCAAAACTCAACTTATTATGAGCATAGTCTACAATGGCGATTACCTTATTATCCTCATTGTTGTAAACTTCCATTCTTCCCTTAACCTTAGCTTTTTTAAGGCCTTCATATATATACTTTTCAGGAATATCTAACGCCTCACATATTGCTATTGCTGCTAATGCATTTTCAACATTAAATAACCCTGGAATAGTTAATTGGAACTCCTTATTAAATCTCTTGGTTCTAGCCCTAAATAATATATTATTATCTTTCTTTCTAACATCATAACCATATACATCTGCTTCCTTCTTATCTAAGCCAAAAGTTATTACATTAGAACACTTCTTACTTGCTTTTAATACTTCTTCCAAATGCTCAGTATTTAAGTTAATACAAGATATCTTACTTTGTTCAAATATCCTAAGCTTTGAATTAAAGTAGTCATCAAAATCCTTATGCTCTATATCACTTACATGGTCATAACCTATATTTAAAAAACATCCAACATTAAATTCTATACCTAATACTCTATTATATTTCAACGCTTGGCTAGATACTTCCATCTCCATATATTTCATTCCACTTCTAACAGCATTATCAAAATGCTTATGTAAGTCAATTGATTCTGGTGTAGTAATATGTGACTCTATATCTATAATACCATCATATGTATCTATAGAAGATATAACTCCACTCATTGGTTCATTAATGCTTCTTAGATATTCATCAAATATATATCTTATAAAATATGTAGTGGTAGACTTTCCTTTAGTACCTGTAATTCCTACTAAGTTCAACTTTTCCCAAGCTTTATTATAAAAATGATTTGATATATACGCCATCGCTTTTCTTATATCATTAACAATTATATAAGAACAATCATTTCCTAATTCATACTTATTTTCGCTTATATAGCAAACTGCTCCACCTATTATTGCGTCCTTTAAAAATTCTTCTCTAAAGTGTGCCCCTTTACATATAAATAAAGTATTTCTTTTTATATCTTTAGAATTACATGAAACGTATTCTATACAATTTTCTTGCTTACCTTTTATATTATATTCCAATACTAAGTTATGTTTTCTTAAAAGCTTTAGGTATTCTTCTAAACTACATATATTACTCATAAACTGCTCCCTTTCTTTATTATTTAGTTTTTTGAACACATCTCTATAGACTTATCGACTAAAATATCCATTGCATCTATATAGAAATCAGATAGACAATGTTGTTCTCTAAAACAAGATAATTCTGTACATGCTAGTATAGCACCATCACATCCTGCTTCTTTAAGTTCTCTTTCTATCTCTAAAAACATATCATAATTTCCTATTTGACCCTTTTTAACTTGATTGTATATTATATCCATTACCATGGCTTGCTTATCTTTGCTAGGAATATAACTTTCTATATCTAATAATTCAAGTTCCTTTTGATATACTCTAACACTTATTGTTCCATCAGTTGCCAAGACAGCAATCTTCTTTATATCTTTCTTTTGGTTATATATATATTTAACTGTTTCTTTTATCATGTTTATTATAGGTATACTTACTTCGCTTTGGACCTTATCTATAAAATAATGTGAAGTATTACAAGGGACTGCTATAACGCTACACCCAGTAGCTTCTAATATCTTTGCATCTTCCACTAGTTTATCTAATACCGTACTTTCATCTTTTTTAAGAATAGCACTAGTTCTATCTGGTATTGTAGTGTCATTTAATATAACCATTGGTATATGGTCTTGATCTTTATCTGCATTGGTTTTATCAATAACCATTCCCATAAATAATTGAGTTGCTTTAGGTCCCATCCCACCTATAACACCTAGTTTATTATAAATTGTATTTGAAGACATCTACTATTTTCCTCCAAGATACTTTCTATATTTATATACATGCCCTAACTTTGATTTAAACAAACTCATTTTTCTCTTAAACCCATTGTCTACCTTATAATCTAGTGAGTTTGTTATTTTTCCTTCTTTTATAAGTTCTCTCATTTCATCTTTATATTGTTGAGGTTTTATATATTTAAACATTACATACTTTGGAACTACACTCCATAAGCATCTTTCTTTTGCTATTTTAAAAGGAATATCCTTATTTTCTATATAATCCTCAACTAAATATTTAACTATATTATTTCCACTACCTGTTACATAATAATTACTTCTTCCTTGACGAACATTTATCTCAAATACTTTATACTTTCCGTCTTTCTCATCATATTTTATATCAAAATTTGAAAATCCTACAAAGTTGATATCTTCAAGGAATTTTTTAATTTTAACTGTAACATCTTCATTATATTCGTTTATTATAACAGCATGGTTCCCTATTCCATGAGGTGTATGTTCTTCTAATAAAACATGTCCTAAAGCCATTAACTTAACTTTTCCATTCTTATCTGAATAGTTTGTTAGCACTCTCATGTATGTGTCATCGCCATTTATAAATTCTTGTAATACTACTGAATCCGTATATCCAGCATCATATATTTGCTTTAATGTTTCTTCTAATTCTTCTCTTGTATCAAGCTTATAAACCTTTTTTTGACTTGGGAAAGGATATTCCCAATACATAACACTATTAGCAGGCTTTAAGATATATGGTGCTCCAAATGGAAGTTCAAAGTCATTTCCCATTTCCTTACGGTATATAAATGTATTCGGGTAATCTATTCCATACTTATCACATATATTGTAGAACTTTTCCTTATGTATTAATGTATTCATCATTTCACTACTAACATATGGAGCTACTACATTACTTGGATAATTTCCTAAATTTTCAGCACATAGTTTTACATAACTATCTCCACATCCAATTAATATAACTGTTTTATCTTTATGCTTATTCGCAAATTCTCTTACATGTTTAATGAAGTTTTCTTGATCATCATTTTTCTCACACACATTATAATCTATAATATCACTATTAAAACAAGGACCTATTGCATACTTACCCCATACTGTACTTTTTATTCCATATGCTTCATGGAAAGCTCTAGCCACACTATAAACATTGATATCTCCACCAAATAAAAGTGGCATAAATTCTATTTCCTTTTGTTTCATAATTTATCTCACCATCTTTTCTCAATATTTAAAAGTAAAAAACTTGTACATTTTTTTGCTCAATACATTATAGTATTCGCTATTTTATTTGTCAAGGCAAGTAATATTGCCACTTTCCAAGGTTTTTACAACTACTATTATACATTATTTTTAGCAAAATAACTCCTTTTTTAATTATTGTCACAAAAGAATTTATTAAACATACTTTTTCACATTTAATAAATAAGGCTGTATAAGCCTAAGGTAAAAACCTTAATCTAATACAACCCCTTGATTAATTACTTTTTTAATTGTTCATTATATATCATTCTTGATATTTTAGATATTTTTTCAGCTGGTCCACTTACCCCCTCTGCATATGATACTATTACATACGGCTTGTCCGTAAACACTATTCCTATGTCACTAACAGCCCCACCATAATTGCCTATCTTATGCGCAACCTTATTGTATGGGAGATATTTATCTAATCTATCATGAAATATTGTATTCTTCATATTATTTATTAATTGCCAATAGTACTTATCATTTCTGTTTTCATATAACTTCTTTAATAGCCTAAATTGAATCTCAGGTGTAGTCTTATTACTTGATGTATCACAACTTAATCCTACCATTGAATTTATATTCTGTCTTACGCCTTTAGCTCCACCTAATATTCTATTAAGCATCCTAGTGGCAATATTATCTGATTGAGTTATAGATAACTCTAATAACTTACTTACAGGTACTGGTTTAGCCAAAGTAGTATTTACTTGACCTTGAAGTACGCCTGTCCCACCTTCATAATCATTGCTAGCTACATATGTAATACCCTTATTAATATCTAATGAACCATTTCTTATTTTCTCATATGTTACCATGTTTAATCCAACCCTATATGTACTTGCTGCTGTAAAAACCTTATTTTCATTTATTGCTATCTTTTCTCCACTTGTTAAATCATAAAAAATAAATCCAAACCTATTTATATAAGATCCTAAATACTTTTGTATTCTCTCCTTAATAGGAAGATTAGATTCTAATATAGATTCAAAGCTCGTACCTTGCTGTGTCTGACTATCTTGTGGCTTCTGTTCATTCTTCTTTTCTTCTTCTGACTTCCTTTTAGCCTCTTCCTCTGCCTTTAGTCTTTTTTCCTCAAGGGCAATCTGTTTTTCTCTTTCTATAGCTTGAACTTCTTTAGTCTCTACGAACTTAAATATTCCCCCCAATGATAAAACGAATAAAAGAATAGTACTAAATACTATTACCTTTACCTTCTTATTTCTCATGTCACCCCTCATTATTTATCCCCATAGTTTTACATAATATATATAAGATAATAATATTTTCCAAGTATATTTTCTATCAAATTTTACATATTTTGATATAATAGAGATATTCTACCTAGAAACCTTGTGTATCACCTTCACCTTTAAGTAACCTAAAATAAAAAAGGTGGATAAACCACCTTTTTTAAATTTACAACTATTGCTTTTTAAATATAGTTTCGCCCTCTTTAATAGTCTCAAGAACTTGTATATCTTTTATTTCCATAGGGTCAACCTTTAGTATGTTCTTATCTAAGATAACTAAATCCGCTACCTTACCTTCTTTTAAGGTACCTTTAATATCCTCCTCAAAATATTGGTATGCTGCATTTTTTGTAACAGCTTTTAATGCATCTAAAGGACTTACCCTTTCCTCTTCTCCTAATACCCCCCCATTTTTAGTTATCCTATTAACAGCACACCATATAGTTTCTAACATATTAGGCTCTATAACAGGTGCATCTTGATGAAATGTATATAGTATTCCCTCATCCTGCGCCGACTTTGCCAAACTTATTTTGCTTGCTCTTTCCATTCCATAATTCTTTATATGAATATCACCCCAGTAATAGACATGGGATACAAAGAAGGATGGCATTATACCTAGAGCTTTTAAATCACCTAATTGATCTTCAGCTAATAATTGAGCATGTATCATAATAGGCCTTATATTATTATTTGAATGAGTTCTTTCTTTTGCAATTCTATATTGATCTATAAATTGTTGAGAAGCAGCATCTCCATTACAATGAACTAATATCTGCATATCTTCCCTTAAAGCCTTCTCCAATTTACTTTCTATCTCTTCATCTTTTTGTACTCCATATCCATAATAATCTTTTTCACTTCCTAAGTATGGAGTTCTCATCCATGCAGTACGACCTTGTGGGGATCCATCCAAGAAAGTTTTATATCCTCCCATTTTCACATGATTATCATATCTTTGAAGGCAATTTGCAAACTTTTCTTTTAATAATTCAGCATTCCTTATATCTAAATATCCAATCAAATCTATTTTTAGAATTTTAGCCTGTATTAAATACTGAAATATGTCTGCTAATACATCTACAACCATCCCCTCTTGGACAGTTGTAATACCATAGCTAGCATATGCACTTTGAGCCTTAACTAAAGTATCCATAAATTCTTCATTAGATACAACTGGTATAGATTGAATATAATTTATATATGCATTTTCTTCTAAATATCCAGTAACTTCTCCATCCTTCTTTTCTATAATGCCCCCTTCTGGATTTGGTGTATCCATGGTTATCTCTAAAGCCTTTATTCCCATAGTATTTAATACACCCATATGTCCAGACTTATGTTTAACAATAAGTGGATTGTTAGGAGCTGCTTTATCTAAAATATCCTTAGTTGGATGAGACTTTTCTTCTAGATAATTTTGATCATAGCCATTTGCTTGAATCCACATTCCAGCAGGTATGTTATTCTTTTTAATAAACCTTTGTATAGCATCAACGATTTCATTAAAGTTTACTACTTCTGACAAATCTACTTGTGTAAAGGAACTAGCGTATCCAGAAAAATGACTATGTGCGTCTATGAATGATGGCATTAATGTTTTTCCTTGTAGATTAATCATCTCCAAATCTTTACTTGCTTCTCTAAGTAAATCTTCTTTTTTTCCTAACTTGTATATCTTTCTTCCTTTAATTAGTACTGCTTCAGTATATAGTTCATCCTCAAGTGTCAATATATCTCCATTAAAATATAGCTTTTCTTTATTAGACATTTTCGCCCTCCCAAAATTCTCTTAATTTATATTTATTCAGCTTTAGCTTTTCACAGTATATATACTTTTAATCAATTCGTTAACTAAAAATTTACTATATTCTTTTCAAATAAAGCACATTACTTAATTACAATTAGTAATTTTGTCTTTAATGTCTAATACTCAGATACCCATAAATATAAACCTAATTTGCAAAACGAAACACACTACTCATCTTCATTTAGAGGTTTACTTGTGATACGGTTCATTATTTATAATCCTAAATCCCCTATATACTTGCTCTAAAAGCATTACCCTAAATAACTGATGTGGAAATGTCATTTTTGAAAAGCATAGCTTATAATTTGCCCTTTTAATTACACCTTCCGATAATCCTAAACTTCCTCCAATTATAAAAACTATATTTGAATTTCCTGTAACACCACAATTCGATATAAATGAAGCAAACTCTTCAGAAGTTATTTGCTTACCTTTTAAGTCCATTGCAATTACATAAGAATTATCCTTTATCTTCGATAGAATTAATCTACCTTCTTTTTCTTTTATTTGTTGCTCTTCTTTTTCTGATGCATTATCTGGTGTCTTTTCATCCGGCAATTCTATAACTTCTAACTTACAATATCTACTCAACCTCTTAGAATATTCATCAATTGCTTGTTTTAAATACTTCTCTTTTAACTTTCCTACTGCAATAATTGAAATGTTCATAAAAATATCCTCCTTTGTGGTAACATACTAATATATTACCACAAAGGAGGATTAAAACTCTCTTTATTCTACCTTATAATTATCTACATCTATAATAGTTGGAGAATCATCTTCTACAACAACATCCTTAGATTGTATCTGTTTTCTCTTAGGTAATGTCAACAATAACAACTCATTATCAAATGATGCTTTTAATTTTGTAACATCTATTTCTTCTACATAGAATGTTTTTACTAAGTCTCCACCAGTTTGAATTATCGTCATTCTTACATTTTTACCATTTGAATATGTTTGCTTTTTCTTAATGGTTAATATAGCTTTATTTTTCTCAAAGTCTATATTTACATCCTTTGGGGTTAATCCTGGCAAATATCCTTTTATCAAATAATATGGACCATAATCTTTTATTGATATATCATAAACATCCTCATTCATCAAATCATCAACCATATTATTTACAAAATCACTAGATAAAAGTTGATCAACCATTCCATTTATAAAATCATCATTTAGCAAACCATTTAATATACTTCCATAGTTAAAGTTATTATTATTGTTATTATTCATAGGACTATTATTAAACATAAAAGGAAACATTCCAAACATATATACCATCCTCTCATAAAGATGCTTTCATAATATATATGTATTAAATGGTTCCTTTTTTGATACAATTTTAATATCCTATCTCTTTATTTAAAAATATAACATGTATTCTTCCTTTTATACTTTGTCTTTTTATAACTGTATACTCACTGCATATCCTTTCTTTACTATTACAATTCATGCAATATCCTACCTTTGTACAAGGAGTGTTTTTATTTAACCTTTTTGCATTAGCAGGTGCACTTACTGCTTCATTCCTTTTAATAGCATCCTCTAATGTGGCAACTATCTTGTTAACACCACATATAATAATTACTTTTTCTGGTCCATATAATAATGCTGCTACTCTGTTTCCATTCCCATCAACATTATATAGTTGTCCATCTTCCGTTATGGCATTACTACTAGAGAAATATGCATCTGCAAAAAAGGCCTCTTTATAAATCTTTACTACTTCCTCTTTTGTTAATCCTTCTTTATATCTATCTAGGAACTTATATCTATCACTTCTTAAATGATCTATTACTCCTGTTTCAAATAAAGACATAGAACCACCACAAGCTACCATTGAACCTTCTGAAACTATCTCTTTAATTTTATCTATCAACGCCTCTTCATCTTCAACCAAGTAACCATTCATATTATTTTTCTCTAAAGCTTCGATTGTTCTAATTATCTTTTGCTCATTAACCCACTTCAAATTCTCATACATATAAAAACCTCCTAAATACATCTTTAATTAAATTTTATTATACAAAAAGGTAGATATGATAATCATATCTACCTAAATTTAATTTACTTTCCACAACACTTCTTATACTTTTTACCACTACCACATGGACAAAGGTCATTTCTACCTACCTTATTTTCATTTCTAACTGTTTTAGAATCTTTATATTCTTTTTCTATTTCATGTCTCTTCTCTACTGAGAATATTCCATCCCATTGTGGTAAGTTATATAAGTAGTCAGCCTTTGCATCTAACATATTAAAATATAACTTTTCTAAGTTTATATCAAATACTAATTCAGTATTTGAATCTACAGATTCAAGATCATATGGATTGTTTAAACTATCATTTATTCCATCAACAAATCCCATTATGAATTCTTCTGTTGTATTGTATTCTTTAGCAAGATTTGAAATCATAACTTTTTTTACGTTTTTGTGATCTGCTAATAAATCTCTATATACTTTTGTTTCTATAGCACTATATTCATCCCAAAAAGCCTTTTCGCCCTTAGTCTTAACATATTCTACTACCATATCAGTCCAATTACTGTATAAACTCATACTATTCTCCTCTTTTCTAAATATATTTTTTTATAATTCTATATAGCCACTTGGCTCTTTTCTACTTGCCATAGAAAGTATTACATCCTCACCTTGCTTTAACCCTCTATCTTGTATTACATTTAAAACTGTTTGATAAGCTAAATCAGGATGATTATTTGTATTACTTAAATGCCCTAATATAACCTTTTTTCCTAATCCATTTTTAGCTATATTAACTATAGCTTCTCCACAATCATCATTAGATAAATGACCAACTTCACTTAATATTCTTCTTTTTAATGAATATGGATATGGACCGAACTTTAGCATATTAACATCATGGTTGCTTTCTAGTAAAATAACCTCTGAGTCTTTTACATTACTATAAATTTCTTCTGTAAATACACCAAAATCCGTAGCAACACTTACTTGCTTTATCCCATTACTTACTGTGTAACCTACTGGTGATATAGCATCGTGTGGTATTATAAAAGACTTTATACTTAAGCTCCCTATATCAACACTTGTTCTTCTATCCATAACTTTTATGTTATGCTCTTTTACCTTACCTATTGAACTTTCCATAGCAGCCCAAGTCTTATCATTAGCATATATAGGGACATCGTATTTTCTTGATATTATTCCTACACCTTTAATATGGTCACTATGCTCATGAGTAATGAATATTCCATCTAACTTACTAGGATCTTGCCCAATAGACTTCATTGCTTCATCAATCTTTTTTCCCGGCATACCAGCATCAATTAATATTTTTGATTCTTTATCACCTATAAAAATACTATTTCCACTGCTACCACTATATAATGAGCAAAAAATCATTTACTTTTCCCCCATCTTAATCTTCACAACTAACTCTATGTATGTCAGCTCCTAAAGATCTGAATTTTTCCTCTATGTGAGGATATCCTCTATCTATATGTTCTATATTTGTAATCTCTGTTTCGCCTTCAGCCATAAGCCCAGCTACAACCATAGCTGCACCTGCTCTTAAGTCAGTTGCCACAACTACAGCACCTGTTAACTTTTCTACGCCATCAATTAAGGCTACTCTACCTTCAACTTTTATGTTAGCACCCATCTTTTTTAGTTCATCAGTATGTTTATGCCTATTTTCATATATAGATTCATTAATCATACTTCTTCCTGGTACTGTTGATAAAAGCGAAGACATAGGTTGTTGTATGTCTGTTGGAAACCCTGGATATGGAGTTGTTTTTATATTAACTCCCTTAAGTTCTCCATCTACTGTAACTCTAACACTATCGTCACCTTCTTCAACAACTACTCCCATTTCTATAAGTTTTGCTGTTATAGATTCTAAATGCTTAGGAATTACATTTTTTATTGTAATGTCCCCTCTTGTTGCTGCAGCAGAAATCATAAATGTCCCAGCTTCAATCTGATCAGGAATAACACTATAAGAACATCCTCTTAGTTCTTTAACACCTCTAATTCTAATAACATCAGTTCCTGCACCCTTTATGTCTGCCCCCATAGTGTTTAAGAAGTTCGCAACATCTACTACATGTGGTTCCTTTGCAACATTTTCTAATGTTGTTACCCCTTCAGCTAATGTAGCTGCAATCATAACATTAATTGTAGCTCCAACTGAAACAACATCAAAGAAAATATTAGTCCCAACTAGTCTATCTGCTTTAACATTTACAGCGCCATGTTCTATAACAACTTCTGCACCTAATGCTTCAAAGCCCTTTATATGTTGGTCTATTGGTCTAACGCCTATAGGACATCCCCCTGGCAATTCCACTCTAGCTTGCTTAAACCTTGCTAATAATGATCCAATAAAATAATAAGAAGCTCTCATTCTTCTAACATCTTCTGTGCAAGCATTAAAATTATTTACATCCGTACTATCAATTTCTAATGTATTACTATCTAACTTATTTACAGTGCATCCTAAACTTTTTAATATACGTTCTAAGCAATGTACATCTTCTATATCTGGTATATTATCAATCACACATTTCCCAGCACTTGCTATTATAGCAGCTGGTAATATTGCAACCGCTGCATTTTTTGCACCATTTATTTCAACTGATCCCCTAAGAGACTTACCTCCATTAATAACTAACTTTTCCATCAAATTCACCCTTATTCAAAGATTATATATATTAAAATTCCCAAAATTCATAATTATATCCAAAATTCTATTAAATACGCATTATAACTCTATTGTATAGAATTCTATCTTAACTATTATAACATAAAGTATAGTTATTTAAATATCTTTTTTATGGCAAATTCACCTTTTTAGTAACTACACTCATTTAATTTGTTAAATTTTTAGTATTTTTAGTAAATTAAATAAAATCAGCGCTTTTATGTTTTTTTATATTTGGTAATATGTTATAATTTATAACAAAGTTTGTATATAAAATTTTCCTGAATGTGAGGTTTGCTATGAAATATTATATTGTGGCACTATTCGATGACGAATCTTATAAGTTAATATCACCTATTCAAAAGAATCTTTCAAAAAAATATAGGGCTAATAGAAATTCCCCTCAACCATACATCGTTTTAGGGGCATTGGAAAATCCGACTATAGATAAGCTTAGTCCAATCTTAGAAAAGATTTTAAAACCTTATAAAAAATTTAAAGTTGAATTGTGCGATAGTGTTTGCGTAAGTGAGACTACTAAAACAGTAAATCTCAAGATTGAACATATTGGTTACATAAAAAAGATTTCAAGAGTTATCAATGATACTTTAAAATTACATGGATTTAATATCTTAAATAATGATGAAGATGAACTTGCTATTTCTTTAGCCAATGTAAATTATTTTAATAAAGATAAAAAAAATAATAGTGAAGTACTATATGATTCAAATAAAAATAATAAAACCTATCCTACACTAAAAGTTGATAGATTTGAAATATGGAAAATTTCTAATAGTAGAAGGGAAACATTAATTAAAAGTTATCCTCTTAGAGATTTTTAAAATAATAAAAACTCCTATTTTTTCAAAGAATAAATAGGAGTTTTTATTATTTTTTTTAATATTTGAAAAATATTTGTTTTGTAGTCGTTTTCTGACCTTTTCTTTATTCTAAAGATTCTGTAAAATATATAAAGACGATTGCCTTGAAAATTAAGGGGGATATAAATATGCAAATTGAAGATTTGTTTAAAATACAAAAAGAAGCTAATAATAAAGTTCAAATAGATACTAACTTAAGTGGTTATAAACTACTTGCAAGAAAACATCTTGAACTTCAAATAAAGATGAGTGAATTAGCGAATGAAACAAAATGCTATAAATATTGGATTGATGATAACTTTACTGTAGAGAAAAGCAATGTATTCGATAAGTATATCTCTTGCTTCAGGCAAGTCTTATCTTTAGGAATTGACAAGGGCTATGACAATATTGAATGTATTACTATACAACCTAGTGAATATTGTTTAAGCGATCAATTTTTAAATTTATATATAGACATAAATGACCTTTTAATATCTTCTTCTGAGGATCACTATGTTACTTTATTAGAAGACTTTTTAAGTCTTGCAATAAGTCTAGGTTTTTCTGAACAAGATATTATAGATGGTTTTAAGTTATAACTTTATCATATTTTAAGCTCTCTAATTTTTAGGGAGCTTTTATTATATTCTAAAACTCTCTGGGAATACTATTTTTGAGGTGATTAAAATGATAGCTATAATTACAGCAATAATTTCCGGTATTGCTATGAGTGTTCAAGGGGTATTTAATACACGATTAGGAGAAAAAATTGGAGTTTGGGAAACAAACGTTTTTGTTCAAGGAAGTGCCCTTATACTAACATTAATTATTACTTTTTTTATGGGTAAGGGAAGTTACAATCAAATTAAAGAGGCCAATAAATTATATTTATTAGGGGGTGCTCTTGGTGTTGTAATAACATATACAGTTATGAAAAGCATTAGTGGCTTAGGCCCTACATGTGGTATTGGTATAATACTTGTTGCTCAATTATTAGCAGCTGCACTAATTGAAGCATTTGGACTATTTGGAAGCGAAAAACTTAATTTTACATTAAAAGAATTTATAGGTATTGCAATCATGGTTGTAGGTATTATAGTATTTAAGTGGAAACATTAAACAAAGGAGTTCTATAATGAGGATACTTAGTAATATTAAATTTTTATCCATACTAACAGCAACCAATATAAAAGAATACTTTAATCAAAGAAATGATATTTCTAATGAAGAATTAAAAACTGATTCAGTACATTGGTATGGTCATGCTACTGCATTAATAAATTTATCAGATATCGTAATACTTACTGATCCAGTTTTAAATAATACTTTGGGATTCTTTAAAAGAATTGCTAACCGTCCTAGTAGCCTTGATGATCAAAAAATAGATTATATTCTACTATCTCACGGACATATGGATCACACTAACTTCTCTTCCTTAAGAAAGTTAGATAAAAATATTACTATTATAGTTCCTAAAGGGTATAGACGATTAATGAGACTATTAGGATTTAAAAATGTTGTAATGCTTCGAGATACAGAAATATATGAAGATAAAAATATAAAGATTACAGCTATAAAAGCTAATCATGATGGTCGTAGATTTTATATAGGAATAGATGATGAAAGTAATTCCTATCTTATAGAAAGAAATAAAAAGAAGGTATTTTTTGCTGGAGATACAGCTTTTACTAATGATTTTGACAACTTAGAATGTGATGTTGCTATTATGCCTGTAGGTTGTTATAAACCAGATAGATTTTCATATATGCATTGTACCCCAGAGGAAAGCTACAAAATGTTTAGTATGATGAAATGTAATGCTATGATTCCTATTCATTATAAGACCTTTAAGATATCATTAGAAGATTTCAATGAAACACATGATACACTTGTCAATTTCAAAGATGAAAGAGTTAAAATTCTAAATATAGGTCAAACATATAAATTTTAAGCAGTTTTTATAATAACTGCTTTTTTTAGTTATATTAACAAAATTGCCCTAATCTTTATACTATATAAGTGAAAGAATTTATAGGAGTATTTTATGTTTTCATTTAGAAGTAAGATAGACTCTAACCTAAAGTATTACATGGAAAATAAAGTTTATAGAAAATATAGAGTTCTAATCAAATGTAAAAACTTCACAAAAGAAATTGCAAAAAAAATCTCCTCATATAGAGGAGAACTTATATATATATTAGAATATTCAAATATAGTTTGCGCTAAATTAGATAGCAGGTCTATAGAACGTATTTCAGAATATCCTGAAGTTAAATATATAAGTTTTGATGAATACTTACATTTATGTGGAATGAGCGTCTCCACTGCCAATAAAGTTTATATTTCCGAAAAAGTTTCTCTATCCGGAAAGGGTATTGGTATTGGTATTGTTGATAGTGGAATATATCCTCATCCAGACTTACTTTCTCCATCTAATAGGATATCTAGCTTTACTGACCTAATCAATAATTTCCAATATCCATATGATGATAATGGTCACGGTACATGCACAGCTGGTATAATTGCAAGTAGTGGAATAACATCTAATAATATGTATAAGGGAATAGCACCACGTTCTGATATATATTGCTATAAAGCTTTTGATAAATGCGGAAAAGGTTTTTCATCTACAGTTCTCTATGCAATTGAGTCATTAATAAAAATATCTAAAGAAAAAAATATAAAAATTCTATGTTTACCCTTTGAATTACAAAATCACAATACATTTATAATCAATGCTTTTAAGGATACATTTGATAAAGCCATTGAAAATAATATTGCCCCGATTGTACCTAGTGGCAGTAATTTAAATGAAGATTATTCTATTATGGGAATTGCAACTTTAGACAATTGTTTAACTGTTGGTGGAGTTGATACTAATAACTCATTAAAACCTTACTTATACTCATCTTCAGGTCCATTTAAAAATCTTTCCAAACCTAATCTAAGTGCTGCATGTGTTGATATAGTGTCTCTTAATTCAGATACATCCTATTTATCTGAAAAAGATGGATTTAAAATATATCCTAAAAAATTAGATGTATCATATAAATCATTTTCTGGCACATCTATATCAACAGCCTATATCTCTGGAATATGTGCACTGTTATACGAAAAGAATCCAAACTTATCCTTTAAAGATTTATGTTCACTATTAAAGCTATCCTGCGAATTAGGAGAACTACCTAAAAAGCAGGTAGGAGAAGGAACTATAAATCTTTATAAGTTATTAGATTAATTAACTAAATACTTTTTAGGGTCTACAGGACTACCATTTACTCTAACCTCAAAGTGTAAATGTGGTCCTGTACTTCTTCCTGTACTTCCAACCCTACCTATTAACTGACCTTTTTTAATTTCATCTCCAACCTTTACTTCAAACTTGCTTAAATGTCCATATATAGTTTCTATCCCATCTTCATGCTGTAGCAATATTTTATTTCCATAGCTACCATCATACCTACATTCCTTAACCTTTCCATCAAGAGCTGAATAAACTGGATCTCCCATTTCTCCTGCTATATCCATACCACTATGTGTACTGCCCCATCTTGGTCCAAAGTTTGATGTTACATATCCACCTCTAGTTGGCATTCTTAAAAATGCTACATCTTCTTTTATTGGACTCTTAGTCCCCCTATATACAACCTTATCTATACTCTCTTTTATTATATCCTGCTCTATTATTTCTTCATTTACTTTTAATCCATTTCTGTATACTACGTTAGCTATAACACTCTTGCTTCCTTCCTCCCCCTCCTCTACATAGCCTTCACCTAAATACATATCATCTCTATTTACTACTTTTGTTGATATATCTATGCTATCAACTCTTTCTTCTCTACATAATATATCTACAGATACTAGATTATTAAACTTATCACTTTTTATAATATTTCTAGCTATCTCTTCTATAGGTTTCACATTTCTAATTCTTTCATTTTCCTTTTCATATCTTAAATTAGCTTTTACATCAACAGATATAATTTTTTCTCTATCTATTTTACTTTCATCTATAAATATTTCTCCTATCCTTTTTAAAACCTCCTTACCTTCTTGTTCATTTAAAACTAATCCATAATATTGATTTCCTAAATAAATTTTGGTTAGAACAGCTTCTGAATTTATTGAAGATATTATAGAATCTCTTAACTCTTTATCAGTTCCTTTTACTTCGTCATATTTTACTTTCTTATATGTAATATCGTTATTATTTTCTTTATCTATAAGAATATCTTTTATATTACTCTTAATTTCATTACATTGCATTGATAACTCTTCTATTTCTCCATAACACTCTACTTCTTGATTATTAATATATAATTTATATATATAATCACTGTTCAAACCTAATAAGTTAATAATGATTAATATTATACTGCTTATTAAACAACATAATATAAATTTAGTTTGTAATCTTATATCCATACATCATCCCTTCATTTCCAAAAACACATCAATTACTTTTCCCATAATATATTAATTTATACATTATATATCTATTTAGATAAGTTGTTATCCCTCTTCTCCTTTGTTATAATTATTAAATATGATGTTTATAAAATACTAATTTTGAAAGGAGGAATGTTAGAATGAGTACTTTTATATTGAAAAATAACACATGTACCTTTACACCTATTAGCAATGTTTTTATTGAAAAATATATGCCATTTGCTAGAGGAGAATTTGTTAAGGTTTATTTACTTCTATTAAAGTATAACTTTTCTAATGAGCCTGGAGTAAATAGTTCAATACTAGCATCTTCCTTAAACCTGTTAGAATCTGATGTAATGAACGCATTAAATTATTGGAATGACCAAGGTGTAATAAAATTTGTTCCTGTAGATAAAATGAATAACTTTAGTATAGAATTTGTACCACTAGATAATGACTTAAGTAGTACTTCACCAGATGTTAATCTATTAGATGCACTAAATAACACAGAAACTAACGATATGTTAAGAGATATAGAAAGAATACTTTGTAGACCACTTTCAACAAAGGAGATGGAAATATATTTAGGATGGCAAAAAGATTTTTCTTTTACCTCAGAACTTATCCTAATACTTATTGAATATTGTGCATCAAAAGGTAAAGTTGATTACAGGTATATAGAAAAAGTTGCTCTAGCTTGGAATGATATGGGTATAAAAACTATTGAAAAAGCCCAAAGTCATATAAAGCAGACAGAAGATAAATGGGTTAAGATAAGACAAATACTAAATTACCTAGGCATTAACAATTCAGAAATTATGAAGCCTCAAGAAGAGCTTTTGAATAAATGGATTAATGTATATAAATTTGACATTCAATTAATAAAGAAAGCTTGTGACATTTGTTTTCAAAGACTTAATAGAGCTGACTTTAAATATATTGATGGCATACTTAGCAAATGGTTTAATGACAATATAAAAACCCTAGATGATGTTGCAATTAAGGATAAACAACATAAAAATAATTATAAAAACTCATCTACTAATTATCCAAAAAACGTAAAAGCCTCAGGTTTTAATAACTTTGAACCAAGATCATATGATTATGACTCTTTAGAAAAGAAATTGTTAGGATGGGATGTTGATGATTAACGGATATCAAGCAAAAATTATGGACGTTTATGAAAAGATACGTGATGAAGAATCTAAAAACTTAGAACTTAGAAGAAACGAAATTCGTAATTTGTATCCAGAAATAATGGATATAGATAACTTAATTCAAAAACGTTCGCTTCAATTATCTATGGCTATACTTAAGTCTAAGGATGCAGATGAAACTATGAAAAAGTTCAGAAATGAAATTACAGATTTAAGAGTAAAAAAATGTGAAATGTTAGTATCTAAAGGATATGACCCTGACTATTTAACCTTAAAATATAGGTGTAATAAATGTCAAGATACAGGCTTTATAGGCATTAATAAGTGTTCATGCTATAAACCAAAACTAATAAAATTATATTATCAAAATTCTTTACTTGAAGATACTCTAAGAGAAAAGAACTTTGATAATTTTGATCTTAATTTATTTTCAATGCATAAGGTAAGTGATGATAAATTTTCTCCTAGAAAAAATATCGATAATATTGTATCTTATATTACTTCTGAGTATTTGCCAAATTTCAACAACTCAAATACTAACCTACTTTTTTATGGCAATCCTGGAAGTGGAAAGTCTTATTTATCTTATTGTATAGCTAAAGAGCTATTAGACCTAGGCTTTTTAGTGGTATACAAAACTTCAGAAGAACTTATAAGAGACTTAAGAGATATAAAGTTTAATAATAATACTAAATTAGAGGAATTATTAATTGAATGTGATTTACTTATTATTGATGATCTTGGTGCTGAATCTAAGAGTGATTTTTCAATAACAGAACTTTTTAATCTTATTAACAGAAAACTACTAAGAAATAAAAAGATGCTTATTTCAACCAACCTTTCACTTCCTAATATAACAAATATATATAGTGAAAGAATTTACTCTAGACTATTAGGTGATTTTAAACTTTTCAAATTTTATTCAGATGATATCAGGATAAAGTTAAATTTAAAAAATAAAAGGTAATGTAGATTTTCTACATTACCTTTTTTATAAACCTTTTTTCTATGAAAACAAAAAAACATCAACATTAGTTGATGTTTTAATTTGGCGACTCAGAAGGGGCTCGAACCCTCGACCTCTGGCGTGACAGGCCAGCACTCTAACCAACTGAGCTACTGAGCCGCATTTATGGTGGGCACAACAGGGATCGAACCTGTGACCCCCTGCTTGTAAGGCAGGTGCTCTCCCAGCTGAGCTATGCGCCC
>OKWK01000173.1_pt1 | contig 58830 bp, 48 predicted proteins | sample 1607181 | NCBI WGS metagenome assembly OKWK01 (sample SAMN07501053, study PRJEB24779) | human gut metagenome | isolation source: stool | host: human infant | place: USA: Pittsburgh, PA
CCGTCCGGTGCGGATCCGGTGGCGTAAGCGTCGCTGGATCTGTCTCGAGGGCGTCTGCGCGGTGACGACCTTCGTCGAGCAATCCGCAGGTCTGCGCTCCACGGGGCCTGCTAAGCAGGCGCGCTGTCCGCTGGGCGATCGGCCAGCTCCGGCGAGAGGGGGCGACGATCCAGGGCCTGGCCCGCCAGCTCGGCACGACGTGGAACACGCTCTGGTCCCAGGTTCGACCGGTCCTGATCGAGGCTGCGAACGGCCTTCAACGACTGGGGCGTGCCTCCCATCCCTCGGGAGGCACGCCCCAGTCATCAAAGCCCGGCCCGATCAGCGCAAGCACGTCCTGGCCACACCCTACGGCTCGGCTACTCCCACTGCGCCGTGGCGGGGTCGATGCCGTGTGCCGCAGCATTGGCGTCAATAACGTCTTTGAGCCACCGAGCCAGGCCCGGCTCACGCTCGTCGTAGTGGGCGGCGAAGCGCGGGTCCTGGACGTAGTTGCACGCGATCAGCACGTGCTTGGACCGCGTCACGTCGAACCAGCTCATACAGGCCCGGTGCTCCTCCGCGAGCGCGTTGGCCCGCTCGCTGCCCGGCTCCACGCCCTCTCGCAGCGCCTGGGCCAGCTGCTCCTCAACGCGCTCGATCCGCTTCTTCGCCGCCTCTAGATCCTCCCTGCTCATGGAGGCCATCCGCCGAGTGGAGACCTTCCAGTCCTCGGTGTCTCCCCAGCGTCGCTCAGCCTCCTCCTCCCAGGCTGGGTCCCAGTCACGGCCGAGGATCTCAGCACGCTGCTGAGCGTCCAGTACCTGCCCCGTCATGGTCTTCTCCATCATCGTGTCCACTGCCCGCACCATGCGGGTCAGGTGATCGATGCGCCGAATCAGCAGCTCCCGCTGACGCAGGAGGTGGCCGGAGGCCTGGGTCGAGGGATCACCAAGAACCGTGGCGATGTCACTGAGCCCCATACCGGTCTCCCGGTAGACCAGAACCTGGTGGATGCGGGCGACGTCGTCGCTGCTGTAGAGCCGGTAGCCAGACCGCGAGCGGGCCGAGGGGCTGACCAGCCCGATCTCGTCCCAGTGGTGCAGGGTGCGTACAGACACCCCGACCATCCGTGCGGCCTGCCCCACCGTGAGCTCGTCCTCCACCACGTCCTTCTCCCCTCTGGCGCGATCGTTCACGGCCACCGAGCCTCGTGCCTGACGCAGCGTGAGGGTCAAGCCTGCGCCGAGCCCTCCAGCCCCGGCAGCCCTGTCACGGGTCGTGGCCGGTCCCCGAGGCGCCGCACTCCGCGGCCGTACCACGCGGCCACGCACCACACGAAGACCACGAGCGCGCCCTGAACCACCCGCGACCAGCCGGTGTCCGGCAGCACGAGGATCGCCACCCCGGCCGCCACGCACTCCGCGGTGTTGAACAGGACGTCGTAGATGGAGAAGGCCCTGCCTCGGTAGGCGTCGTCCGTGTCAGCCTGGACGATCGTGTCAACGGCGATCTTCGCGCCCTGCACGCCGACGCCGAAGACGAAGATGCCGATCGTCATCGCCAGCTGGTGGTGCGTGACCACCAGGACGATCTGGCCCACGGTCCCTCCCAGCAGGCAGCACACGATCCACGTCGAGGGCGCGATCCGCTCGTGGGCGAGCGGCGTGAGGATGACGGACAGGCCGTGGCCGGCCACCATCGCCCCCATGAGGGTGCCGAAGACCGCCAGGCCCGCGTCGGCGTCGCCACCGGGGGCCAGGAGGTTGCGAGAGGTGAGGATGAGGGTGATGAGCTCCATGCCGTAGACGAAGCGGTGCAGGGCCATGGTGCTCAGCGCCAGTCCTGGGGTCCCGCGCCGGACCAGGTAGCGCACGGCGTCGGCCAGGTCTCCGACCGTACGGGCCAGCGCGCGGCCCAGCCCGCCCCCCTGTCGGAGCCGCTGCGGCCCCAGCTCGTCACGCCCGAGCCGAGCCACCACCCCCGCGGCGCCCACGTACAGGACGACGGCGCAGGCCAGGCTCGCGCTGTCCTGCACGGCTCCGGCTGGCAGCACCAGGCGCAGGACGACGCCGATCACGGCCCCGACCGCCGTCGCCGCGCCTCCCAGGGTGGGCACGAGGGAGTTGGCCACGAGCAGACGCTTGTGGTCAATGACCTGAGGCAGACCGGCTGAGAGCACCGACAGCAGGAAGCGGTTGATCCCGAGCGCCACGAGGACCAGGACGTAGACAGCCACCCCGATCCCCCACTGGCGCAGGACCAGGGCCGTGGCTGCGATGAGGCCGGCGCGCAGCAGGTTGCCGACCACGAGGGTGTTGCGGCGCCGCCAGCGGTCGATGAAGGGACCCGTCAGCGGTCCGACGACGCTGAAAGGCAGCAGCATGACCACCAGCGCCCAGGCGACCCCACTGGCGGTGGTCATGTTCTGGGGCTGGAAGAAGAAGAGCGTCGCCAGTCCCGCCTGCACCATCCCGTCACCACTCTGGGACACGAGCCTGACGGCGAGCAGTAGCCGAAAGGCTCGGACGGAGGCAAGGTCCTTGAGGTCCTCGGTCAGGCGCATAGGAACAGCCTCCCACGTCCCCCACGCCCGGCACCGGCACCGCGAGCCGACGTGACGCCACGACCACCGCGGTCACGAACGCGCCCACCCAGGCTGCGCCCGAGACCACTCCGTCCCTGGCGCGAGGAACCTTCCTACGCTTCGCCGCCGGGTTCCTGTCCATCTCGGTGCTGTGGGCGCTGGGCCTGAGCATGGTCGCCACCGTGCTGCTGCCCCAGCGGCTCAAGGACCTGGGCGCGGCGGACCCCAATGCACTGCTCGCCTCGATCAGTACGGTCACCGCCGTCGTCTCCCTGGTGTCCAACCTCGTCTTCGGCAACTTCTCCGACCGCACCCGCTCGCGCCTGGGTCGGCGCACCCCGTGGGTCGTGGGCGGCGGTCTGCTCGGCGGCATCTTCATGGGTGTCTCCGGTATCGCGGCCGTCCTGCCGTGGCCTCGCGAAGGCTCGGCCAAGGACCTTGAGGCTCCGGCCTCCTCCTTCAAGGACGTCCTGATGTCCTTCGTCCCGCCGATCCACGGCGCCGCGGACTTCTGGAAGGCCTTCATCGGCCGCTTCACGATGCTGCTGTCCTACCAGATGATCAACGCCTACCAGCTCTACATCATCCAGGACCACCTTAAGGACTCCGGCCAGGCCCTGTCCGCCGGGCAGGTGGCCGCGACCGTCGCACTGACCAACTCCATCATCATGGTCGCCGGCCTGGTCGGCGGGTTCATCTCCGGACCGATCTCCGACCTGCTGCGCCGCCGCAAGGTGCCGGTTGTCTTCGCCTCGGCCTGCTTCGCCGTCGGTGTGGCCATGCCCTGGCTGACCCCCACCACCACGGGTATGTACATGTTCGCCCTCATCGCCGGCTTCGGCTACGCCGTCTACGGCGCGGTCGACCAGGCCCTCAACGTCGACGTCCTGCCCAACCCCGAGGAGGCCGGCAAGGACCTGGGCATCCTCAACATGTCCACCACGCTCGGCTAGATGTGCGGTCCGCTCATCACCGCCTCGGTAGTATCGGCGCAGGGCGGAAGCTACGCGCTAGTCTTCCCGATCTCGATCGCCTTCGCGCTGGCGGGCTGCGTCTCGATCCTCCTGATCAAGTCCGTGCGCTGACCCGCGCCAGATCCTGGACACGGCGGCTCCGCTCTGGCGGGGCCGCCGTCGTCGTCTCCCCGCTCCTGCCGACCCAGAAAGCCACCATGACCACCAGCCGCACCAAGCGCGTCCGACTCACCGCCGAGCAGCGACGCGAACAGATCGTCGACGTCGCCACCGACCTCGTGGCCCGCCACGGCTTTAGCGGACTGGCCTTGCAGGAGGTGGCCGACGCCGTCGGCATCACCCAGGCCGGGCTGCTGCACTACATCGGCACCAAGAACGGGCTGCTGGAGCTACTCCTGGACCAGCGCTACGACCGCCAGGGCACCCCTCAGGACTTCATCGACTCCGGGGACCCGGCCGCCACCCACCCCGAGGGCATCAGCCTGCCGGCCTACTTCCGCTACCTCGTGGCCTTCAACGAGGCCCGCCCCCAGCTCATGGGCCTGTACATGACGCTGGGCGTGGAGGCCACCGACCCCGATCATCCGGCCTACCACTACTTCATCAACCGCCCTGAGCAGGTCTGGGAGTTCTACTCCCAGTTCACCTGGCGCCTTCCGCCGCAGGTCCGCAAGGAGGGGGGCTGGCCGAGCATGCGCCCGCTGGTCGAGATGGCGATCGAGGCCATGGACGGGTCCCAGATCCGCTCCTTCCGCAGGCCCGCGGTCTCGCTGAGCCAGGAGTGGGCGCGCTGGGAGCCGATGCTCTTCCCCTCCCCTACCTGGGACGGTTACCGCTGAGCATGACGACGCAGGCGGGCCGGACGGTGAGGTCACCGTCCGGCCCGCCTGCGTTACTTGCTGGACAGGCCAGGTCCAGGCTCGGGCATGCAGCCCGGACCAGGGCGGCAGACCCGGTCAGGCCAGCAGCTCAGCCGGCACGTGGATCGTAGAGATCGAGTCAGCCGGCAGCGTGGCCTTGATGAGCTTGCCGCCCGCACCGAAGACGATCGGCAGCTCGCTGGTCATGTCGTTCTGGGCCGCGATGACGATCGAGCCGTCCGGGTTGGCGAAGGACAGCACGTTCTCGTAGCCGGTGTAGGACAGGGTCGGCAGGAAGCGGGCACCGCGCTGGACGAAGTGCGCCAGGTGCTTCCAGATGTAGTACTCGTAGTTGAAGGTGTAGGTGGCGTCTGCGGGGTCCACCGTGACGAAGGAGTTCTGGCTCCAGCCCCAGCGCGAGACACCACCCTCGTCCAGGGACAGGTTCCAGTAGTCGTAGACATTGGCGCCATGGTTGAAGTAGTGGCGCATCATCGTCCAGGCATAACGGGCGTAGCGCCAGTCGTTCTTGCCGTCACCGCACTCCTGCTCACTCTGGTAGATCTTGAGCTCGGGGTGGGCGTGGTGGATGTAGGGCACTGCCCCCTTGCCGGCCCACTGGAAGCCGATGCCGCGGATCTTGTCCCCGATCTCGGGATCCGCCAGGACCTCTTCCACCAGGCGCTCGTTGGGACGCTCCATCGTGCCGAAGAAGACCTCGACGTCGCGCTTGCTCATCTCGGGCACGAGGTGACGCAGGAAACGGGCCAGGCCAGCCGGGGTCCAGGTGCACGAGGGGAAGACCTGGTCAGAGTTGAACTCGTTCTGCGGCATGACCATGGAGATGTCGATGCCGTGCTCGGCGTAGGCGTCAATGAACTTGCCGAAGTAGCGGGCGTAGGCGTCCAGGTGCTCCTCGTCGAGGATGAAGCCGTCGGTGCCCTCGGGGATGGTGCGGTCCGGGGTCAGCCCGTTGTCGTAGCGGGTCTGCTGGGCCATCGGGCTGGGCACGCCGCAGGCGTAGTGGCCGTTGGTCTTCATCCAGGTCGGCGGGCACCACGGCGATGCCCACAGGCGCAGGTCACCTCGCACGGCCTGGGCGGCCTTGATGAAGGGAACGAGCGTGGCCTCGTCGTGCTCGATGGAGAAGTCCCTCAGCTCAAAGTCGCCGGGGGTCTCGTCGTAGGAGTACCAGTCGACCGAGAAGTCGTTGGCGCCCACGGGCATGCGGCACACCGAGGCGTTGCCGCCCTCGGGCGAGAAGATCTCGGTGAGGATCTCGGCTCGCTCGTCCTCCGTGAGGCGGGCCAGCGAGGTCCAGCCCAGCTCGTTGAAGCACACGCCGAAGCCCTCGATCTCCTGCGCGGGCTTGTCAGTCTGGATGAGGGCGCCGGGGAACTCGTCCATCGGGGTGATCTCCACACCCGTGGCGGGCGTGGCCCAGGACTCGTGCTCGGTGGTGACGACCCAGGTGGGCTGTGCGGTCATGGAAGTCTCCTTCTGTGTTTCATGCGTCCTTGCAGTGGTGCGGGCCGGCCTGGCCCGGACGTGGTTGAGGTGCCTGCGCAGCGGCAGGCGAGCGGTCGCCGTCGTGCGTGACGACGGCGACCTGAGGCTCAGGCCTGCTGGCCCTCCAGGGCGAGCACGCCCCAGCCGGGCAGGGTGACGGTGGCACCCGCCGGCAGGACGGCGCCGACCTCACCGAGGGTGCCCAGCACGTCGGTGCCGCCCACCGGGAGGGTGAGGGTGACGGGCTCGTGGCTGTAGCGCAGGAGGTAGGCCAGCGGGCGGCCCGCGCCGTTGACGCCCTTGCGCACCGTGACCTGGCCGGCGAGCTCGCCGGCCCAGTCCGTCACGCCCGCACGCTCGGCCACGAGCGTGACGACGGCGCGCACCACCTCGGGGCTGGCCCAGGCGGCCAGGTGCGTGATCGAGCCGGAGCCGACGGCGCGGGTGGCGATGGCGGGGCCGGACCAGGCGTGGTGGTCGTAGCTGGCCAGGACCTCGACGTCGTCGGCGCCCTCGACGGGGGTCAGCAGCTCCATGAAGTGGGCGAGCCCCAGGTCGGCCCCCTCAGGCAGGGCGGCGGCAAGCGCTCCGGTGGGAGCCAGCCGGACGCCGTCGGGCCGGGTGAACTGATCGGTGCCCAGACCGAGCAGGTCGGACAGTCCGTGAGGCTGGCGGTCGGTGAAGACCTGGACGTTCTCGTCGGCCACAGCGGTGCGGAAGGTGGTCACCAGGTGGCCGCCGCCGGAGACGAAGGCGCGCAGGTTGGCGATGGTCTGCTCGGGCGTGACGTACAGGGCCGGGGCGAGCAGGACGTCATAGCGGGCCAGGCGCTCGGCCGGGGCGTCGGCGGGCACGATGTCAGCCTCGAGGTTGGCCTCGAACAGGGCGTCGTAGACCAGGCGGAAGACGTCGTTGTAGTTGGCGCCGCCCCCGCTGACCTGGCGCGGGAACCCGGAGTCGATGGAGAACCACTCCAGGGCCGTGTAGGCCTCGTTGGAGACCATGACGGCGATCTTGTTGCGCTTGGTCAGGTCCGCCAGCGACGCGGCGTGCTCCTTGATCTCCGCGCCGAAGCGAGCGGCCTCCAGGTAGGTGGGGTTGGCGGAGTAGTCCTGGGAGACCAGGCCCTTCCAGTAGGTCTCGAAGGAGTTGTGGATCGAGCCCCAGTGCCAGTACATGACTCCCATGGCACCAGAGGCCAGGTGGGAGTAGGCCTGCAGGCGCAGCTGGCCGGGGTAGGGCAGCCAGCCCATCTGCCCCTGGGCCTCGGTCTCCAGGACCAGGTAGGGGGCGCCGTCCTTGAGGGAGCGGTTGATGTCCCCACCAAAGGCGATCTCCTTGCCGGTGAGCTGGTCCTCAGTGGGGTGGTAGATGTCCACCCCGGCCAGGGTGACGGCCTCGGCCGCCTTGAAGTGGTCGACGGCGGGCTGGATCCCGAAGGAGTAGCCGCGCCACTCGTAGTCGAAGTTCTGGGTGACGAACTGGTCCTCGCGGCGGTACTCGTCCACGATAGCGCGCTGCCACAGGAGGAAGTCGGTGACCAGCGAGCGGCGGAAGAAGTCGAAGGCGGCGGCCAGCGAGCCGTTGATCGTCTGGGTGAGGTCCGGGAACTCCTCCCAGGCGTTGATCCGGTTGGCCCAGTAGTTCAGGCCGTAGGCGGCATTGAGGGCGTCAAGTTCCCCGTTAAAGCGCTCCTTGAGCCAGTCGACGAAGGCACGTTGGATGTCCGCGTTGTAGGCGTCGTAGTACTTGGTCTCGTTGTCCAGCTGGAAGCCGACGACGTTGTCCCGCGGGGCGGTGTGGGCCACGAGCGCGCGGATGGCCTGCTCGCCGTAGTAGCGGTAGGCCGGGGCGGTGATGTCCATGTTCTGGCGCGGGCCGTACTTGTTCGCGGTCCCATGGGCGTTGACGCCCATGACCTCGGGGTGACGGGCGGCGAGCCAGGTGGGTACCGCGGCGGTGGGGGTGCCGATGATGACGTCCAGGCCGTGGGCGGCCGCGGCATCGATCGCACGGTCGACGTGGGTGAAGTCGAAGACGCTGGGGGCGGGGTTCCAGGTGCCCCAGGTGAACTCGGCGATGCGGATAGTGGTGAAGCCGGCCTCGACCATCATCTTCATGTCGCGCTCGAGGCGGTCCTCGCCTGCCGAGGCAGGGGTGTACTCGTCGTAGTAGGCCGCGCCGAACAGGAGACGGTTCGCGGAGCTCGTCATCGGGCTTGTCATGGTGACCTCCTGCGGCGCCCTCGCCGCTTATCTAGTAGTTACTAGATAGTAGAGGGTCGAGGAGGCCTCTGTGAAGTTCTGGCGGCGGGCATCCGTCATGCCGCGGCGTGCTCAGACACTGAGGGCGTGTCCCTCAACGCCTCAGGACACGCCCTCAGATATCACCCGCGCCACCAGGACGCGCTGATCACACCCAGACCGAGTCGGAGCCGCACCAGGCCCGGACTCACACGCCCTCTCAGGCCCGCGCCGGGATCAGGCTCACGCTCTGAACGCCGTCGATCCCGCGGACCTCCTCCGCCAGCTGAGCATCCGCCTCGCCGTCGACGTCAACAAGGGTCACCGCCAGCTCACCGCGCGAGCGGTTGAGGAGGTTGGCGATGTTGTGACCACGCTGGGCGACGATCGTCGAGACCTGACCGACCATGTTCGGCACGTTCTTGTTGACGATGAGCAGGCGGAAGGTGCCCGGCTCGCGCGCCATGACCGCCTCAGGGAAGTTGACCGAGTTGTGGATCTGGCCGTCCTCCAGGAAGCCCCGCAGCTCGTCGACCGCCATGACGGCGCAGTTGCGCTCGGCCTCCTTGGTGGAAGCACCCAGGTGAGGCAGCGAGATGCACTTGGGGTGCTTGTGAACCGCCGTCGACGGGAAGTCGCAGACGTAACCGGCCAGGTAGTCCTGGTCGAGGGCGGAGACGATCGCCGCCTCGTCCACGATCTCGGGCCGGGCGAAGTTGAGGATGACGGCCGAGTGCTTCATCAGAGCCAGGCGCTGGGTGGAGACGAGGCCGCGCGTGGCCTCGATAAGAGGGACGTGGACGGTGAGGATGTCGGCCCGCTTGAAGACCTCCTCCATCGACTCCGCACGCTCAACCTCAGCCGACAGGTTCCAGGCGTGGTCCACGGAGATCGCCGGGTCATAGCCCACCACCTTCAGGCCGAGCCCGAGCGCCGCGTTGGCCACACGCACGCCAATGGCCCCCAGGCCGATGACGCCGAGGGTCTTGCCGGGCAGCTCAAAACCGACGAACTGCTTCTTGCCTGCCTCGACCGCCTTGGCGATCTCGGCGTCGGTTCCCGTCAGCTCATGGGCAAAGCGGGCGGCGGGAATGAGGTTGCGCGAGGTGATGAACAGACCGGCCAGGACCAGCTCCTTGACCGCGTTGGCGTTGGCGCCCGGGGTGTTGAAGACCGGAACACCTCGCTTGGTCATCTCGGCAACAGGGATGTTGTTCGTCCCGGCGCCGGCACGGGCGATAGCCCGGACGGACTCCGGGATCGGGGTGTCATGCAGCTTGGCGGACCGCACGAGCAGGGCGTCGGGAGACTCCACGCCCTCACCAACCTCGTAGCTCTCAGCGGGGAAACGGGTCAGTCCGCTGGCGGAAATGGCATTGAGGGTCTTGACGCGCAGCTTGGTCATGATGGTCCTTCCGGTGCTGGCGGCTTGCAGGCGTAGTGAATCAGTCGGGAATGGTCACGTAGGAAACACACAGGAAACCGTCTCCCGGTTCCCGTGCTCAGGCAGCCACGGGCTGGGGTGGGTCGACGGCGCAGCCAGGCTCCGCCGTCGGCCCACCTCACGCTCAACCGCGGGTGCGCTCGAACTCAGCCATGTAGTCGATGAGGGCGCTCACGCCCTCATCCGTCATGGCGTTGTAGATCGAGGCGCGCATGCCGCCGACGCTGCGGTGGCCCTTGAGGTTGACCAGCCCGGCAGCGCTGGCGCCGGCAAGGAAGTCGGCGTCGAGGGAGGAGTCGGCCAGCGTGAAGGGGACGTTCATCGCCGAGCGCGAGCCGGGCTCCACCGGGTTGTTGTAGAAGCCGGAGGAGTCGATGGCCTGGTACAGCCGTGCGGCCTTGGCGTCATTGCGTTGCGCCATCGCCTCCAGACCGCCCTCGTCCTCGATCCAGTGCAGGATGAGGCCGAGCAGGTAGATGGAGAAGGTGGGCGGGGTGTTGAGCATGGAGTCGTTGTCCGCCATGACCTGCCAGTCCCAAATGGCTGGGACGTCCGAGCGGGCGTGCCCCATGAGGTCGCGGCGGATGATGGAGATGTCCATGCCGGCCGGGCCGAGGTTCTTCTGGGCACCACCGAAGATGACGCCGAACTTGGTGACGTCGATGGGGCGCGAGAGGTACATGGAGGACACGTCGGCCACGATCGGCACGCCTGCGGCCTCCTCGGTGGGCACGTAGGGCATGGCGACGCCGCCGATGGTCTCGTTGGCGCAGTAGCCGAGGTACTTCGCCTCGGCGGGAACGGTGAAGGAGCCGGGGGCAGGGGTGGTGGTGTAGGAGGAGTCGGCCTCGTCGGCCACGACCTTGACCTCCAGGCCCTGACGGGTGGCCTCCTTGATGGCCTTCTTCGACCACTGACCCGTGTTGAGATAGGCGATCGTGTCCCCACGCTGGGTGAGGTTGCCGGGGATGGCGGAGAACTGGCCGGTGGCACCGCCGGCAAGGAAGAGCACGGCGTAGTCGTCCGAGACGCCGGCCAGGCGGCGGATCGTGGCCTCGGCGTCCGCGGCGCACTCGGTGAAGACCTTGCCACGGTGAGAGACCTCGAGGACGCTCATTCCAGAACCTCGCCAGTTGGTGAGCTCGGCGGAAGCCTGCTCAAGAACGGGGAGGGGAAGCTGGGCGGGTCCTGCTGAGAAGTTATGCACGCGCATACTCCATCTTCGCCCAGATCTCAGCCGATGGGCAAAGCGGTCTCACGGCACGGTCCGCCGGGCGAGAAGACGGCTTCTTGCCCGGCGGACCGCGGCAGTGACAGGCACGCGCCATCAACCAGATGGGCCACGCGCGTGAATCCCGAGAACTCTGAAAACCGAGGAATCGCCCGCTTGCACGGGCCGCGCCGATCTCATACGTCGTAACTGCCGGCTACATAGCTACAACCCCCGTGGGCACGGGGACGAGCTGCGGATCTGGTCCCACACCAAGGTCATTGCCCCCTCCCACGCACGTGGGGACGACGCAGTGGCTGAGGGTACGGACCCGGAGCCGGTGCCTCAACCCCCACGCACGTGGGGACGACATCTCCCAGAACCTCGGACCCGGCTCACTGAAGCCTCAACCCCCACGCACGTGGGGTCGGCCAGTCTCCTGAGGGAAGGCAGGCTGGCCGGAGGCCTCGTTTTAGGCCGGCAACAGTCGACTTCGGGGTTCCGGGTCGACCCAGACCGTCGCTTTAGGCCGATAACAGTCAGTTCGGTTGTGGCAACAGTGGAGATCGACTGTTAAGCACCTAAAGCGAGAAATCTGCGGAACCGGCCAGATGGGTACCGACGGTTGCAGGCCTTAAGCGACAAGGCACAAGCGCGCCTCACCCCCTACCCCCATGCGCGGGGCGCTCCGCCTGGCCGCCCTTGGGGCTGAGGTGCCTGCCCCTCCACTCCACCCCCGCCATCAAGCAGGTCAGACGGAGGGGAGCACGATCCACTTCCTAACTCCACGCAGGTGGGGAGGACTGCGTCTTGCGGGTACCCGTGACCTCCCCCTGGTCGCACGACAGGCACAGCTCGACTCCTACCTCGACCTCACCGTCCGACACGACCTGTCTGACGGGTCCCAGCGACGCACGCGATCATTCAAGGACTGGATGCGCGCCTACGCGGTCTCTGCCTCGACCTGCACGACGCTCGACGCCATCAACCGTTCCCTCGCTGCCCACCAAGGCACCCAGCCCGCCGCGACCACGGCCCGCACCTACCGCGACACCCTGGCGTCCATGTGGATGATCGATCCCGTACCGGGTTGGCTGCCGACGCAGAACGAGCTCTCGCGCGCCACCACGGCGGACAAGCACCAGATGTGCGACCCGGCCCTGGCAGCACGGCTCCTGGGGATCGGCCCGGCCCACCTCCTCGGCGTCGGCTACCCGATCGTGCGCACTCCCGCCGGCCAACCACGCCGCACCAGGATGCTCGGCTTCCTCTTCGAGTCGCTCGTCACCCAGAGCGTGCAGGTCTACGCCGACCTGTGCCAGGCCGACGTCCGGCACCTGCGTACCAAAGGAGGCCGCCAGGAGATCGACCTCATCGTCGAGGGCCCTGACGGACGGGTCGTCGCCATCGAGGTCAAGACTGCTGCCGCACCGCGCCCCGGGGACACCCGTCACCTGCTGTGGCTACGTGAGCGTCTGGGAGACAGGCTCGCTGACGCCGTCGTCATCACAACCGGCCGGGACGCCTATCGGGACACGGACAGCATCGCCGTCGTCCCGGCCTCGCTGCTCGGCCCCTAGAGGACCCCCTCGCGCCGGCCTACTTCTCCCCGCGCGCGGCCCACCACGAGTGCAGGGCCTGGCGCGCCAGGTCCTCACCCATCGGGCCCTTTTCCATCCGCAGGTCCATGAGGAAGCGGTAGGCCTGCCCCACCACCGGGCCGGGCTCGATCCTCAGCTCAGCCATGATCTGCTGACCATCCAGGTCCGGGCGGATCGCGGCGAGCTCCTCCTGCTTGGCCAGCTCAGCGATGCGCTCCTCTAGGTCGTCGTAGGCCGCGGAGAGCATCTGCGCCTTACGCTTGTTGCCCGTCGTCACGTCCGCGCGGGTCAGGCGGTGCAGCCGCTCCAGCAGCGGCCCGGCGTCCGTGACGTAGCGACGCACGGCCGAGTCAGACCAGCGCGCGTCCGCGTAGCCGTGGAAACGCAGGTGCAGCTCCACCAGCCGCGCCACGTCCTTGATCGTCTGCTTGTCAAAACGCAGCGCCGTCAGCCGCTTCTTGGCCATCCGCGCCCCCACGAGGTCGTGGGCGTGGAAGGTGACCACACCGCCGCCCTCGAAACGGCGGGTCGCCGGCTTGCCGATGTCATGGAGCAGGGCGGCCAGCCGCAGCACGAGGTCGGGGGCCGGCACCGGACCCTGCGGCCCGGTCTCCAGCGCGATCGCCTGGTCGAGCACCGTGAGGGTGTGCTCATAGACGTCCTTGTGCCGCCCCTTCTCATCCACAGTCTCCTGCAGGGCGGACAGCTCTGGCAGGACCACGTCTGCCACCCCGGAGTGGACCATGAGCTCCAGCCCGCGCCGCGGCCAGCGGGAGGTCAGCAACCGCTCCAACTCAGCACGCACCCGCTCAGCCGAGACGATCTCCAGGCGCCCGGCCATCTCACTCATGGCCTCCAGGACGTCCATCTCGACGTCGAAGCCGAGCTGGGCGGCAAAGCGCGCCGCCCGCATGATGCGCAGCGGGTCGTCGTCGAAGGACTGCACGGCCGTGACGGGAGTGCGCAGCACCCCGGCCTCCAGGTCAGCGCGCCCACCACAGGGGTCAACCAGCTCCAGGTCCGGCAGGCGCAGCGCCATGGCGTTGACGGTAAAGTCACGGCGGGTGAGGTCACCTTCCAAGGTGTCCCCGTAGGCGACGACGGGCTTGCGCGAGCCGACCTCGTACTCCTCGGTGCGGTAGGTCGTCACCTCGACGACGACGTCTCCCTTGCGTGCCCCGATGGTGCCGAACTCCTTGCCAATGTCCCAGCAGGCGTCCCCCCACTGGGTGAGGATCGCCTCGGTCTCATCCGGTCGGGCGGAGGTGGTGCAGTCCAGGTCGTGCGGCACCACGCCGAGGAAGGCGTCACGCACCGGTCCTCCTACCAGCGCCAGCTCGTGGCCGGCCCGCACGAACAGGTGTCCCAGGGCTGCCAACGAGGGCGGCAGCTGCGCCAAGGCGTCCAGGGCGGTCTCGGACAGGCCCTGCGGGGTGGAGGAAGCGGAGGTCGCGTTCGTCGTGGTCATCAGCCCTAGAGTGCCATCTTTTTCCTCCGTGACGCCTCTGTGCCAGGCACGCCACCTCGGACCTGGGCCAAGGGTCGCTCCAAGACCGCCTAGAGTGTCCCTATGCCTAGCCACCGCACTCGCCGACCCCGCGCGGGCTCTCAGCCGCGTCGGGCGAGTGCGCGCAGCCTGCCCGTCGTCGATGAGACGAGCGCCGGCGGCCTGGTCATCGATGTCCAGGACGGGCGCGCAGTCACCGCCGTCATCGCCCGTCGTAACCGCGGTGGGCGCCTGGAGTGGTGCCTGCCCAAGGGCCACCTGGAGGGCACTGAGACTCCGGAGCAGGCGGCCGTGCGCGAGATCGCCGAGGAGACCGGCATCCACGGGCGCGTCCTGCGTCACCTGGCCACGATCGACTACTGGTTCGGAGGGGACGACCACCGCGTCCACAAGGTCGTCCACCACTTCCTCCTGGAGGCCACCGGCGGCACCCTGACCACGGAGAACGATCCTGACCACGAGGCGGAGGACGTGGCCTGGGTGGACCTGGAGGAGGTCTCCCGCCGCCTGGCCTACCCCAACGAGCGCCGCATCGTCGCCACGGCCCGCGAGATCCTCGTGGGAGACGGGTGAGGCCCCAGGTGAGGCTCGGCCGTCAGCACCCGGCCCGTCGTCGGCCCTCCCTGGCCGCCCGCGCCCGCACCATCGTGGCGGGCGTGTGTGCTGCTCTCGCCCTGGGCCTGGCACCCGTGGCCACGGCTGGCACGGCGCCCTCGTCATCCCTGCCACAGGCGACGACGGCGACGCTGACCTCCTCCTCCGCCACCTCCCGCACGGCCGAGGTCGTCCAGGGGCAGGTGACGATGTCCGTGGACTCCCTGTCCGCCGAGGTCCTCGCCAGCGACCAGGACCTCACCCTGACCGGGACGATCGCCAACGGCTCCGACTCCACCCTGTCCGGCGCTGAGCTGGTGGCCCGTGTCCAGCGCAGCACCGAGGTCACCACCGCGGCGCTGAGCTCCTGGCTGGCCGGGGAGCGCACCGGATACCTGTCCACCGTCGCCTCACTCGACCTCGACGGCGAGCTCGCGCCCGGAGCGGTGCGCGCCTTCACCCTGACCGTCCCCGCGGCCGAGCTCCCCTTCGCCTCCACCGAGCAGTGGGGGCCCAGAGGAGTCGAGCTCGCGCTGGAGCAGGAGGGCGAGGAGATCGCCACGGACCGCACCATCGCCCTGTGGGACGCCGGCGTACAGGTCGATGCCACACGCGTGACGGCAATCGTGCCGGTGGTCGCCTCGCCGGCCGAGATGTCACTGCTCGGCGCCACCAGCGTCACGGACACCGGCGAGGACGACGCAGCCGAGCCGGAACCGGCCCCCTCGCCGCAGGCCTCCACCGCCGCGAGCGCTGAGCCGGGCGAGCAGACCGCGCCAGCGCAGGACGCCGACTCAGTCACGACGACCTCGACCCAGGCCGAGCTCAGCGCGCTCCTGACGCGGGTCACCTGCCTGCTCTCCCTGGCAGGCGACGGCGTCGTCCTCGCCGTCGACCCTGCGCTCATGGAGGCCCTGGGAGTCTCAGCCGGTCAGGAGGGCTCCTCGGCCACGCCGAGCGCCACCGGGACCGCCCAGGCCAGCCCGGCCTCGCCGTCATCCCCGGAGGCTGGCGAGGCAGGCCCCGAAGCCAGCTCACCAGCCCCGAGCCCCGCCGCCACGACGAGCTCCGACTCGCAGGAGCCGAGCCCTGCCACGGTCCCGCTGCCTGCGGCCCAGCTCGCTGAGCTGCGCCGCGCCCTCAACCACGCCCTGGACTCAGGCTCGGTCATCACCCTGCCCTGGGCTGACGCTGACCTCAGCGCCCTGGCCCACCTGGGTCAAGGCGAGGCCATCAGCTCAGCCCTGACCCGCTCGCTCCAGGCCACCAGCACCTGGGACGGCGCCATGACGACGACGGTCCTAGCTACCGGCGCCCTGGACACCACGACCCTCGCTCAGCTCCCGCAGTCCGTGACCACCGTCGTCGCCCAGTCCGGGGACCTGCCCGTCTCCGAGGACCTGACCTACACGCCGTCGGGATGGGCGATTAGCGAGGGACGCACCGTCCTGGTCCCTGACGCGGACCTGACCGCCGCGATCGACGGCGAGATGTCCGTGGCCGCTGATGAGACTGACCAGCCGGTGACCACGGACAACGAGCTGGACACTCGTCAACTCATCCGGGCCAACTCGGCGATCCTGACGCGTCAGGCACCCAACCGCCACCGTGACCTCGTGGTCACCGTCAGCCGCCAGACCGCGGCCCAGACCGATCCGAGTGAGCTGGCCGCGCGGCTGGGCGCCCTGCTCGACCCCTCGTGGACCACGGGTCAGGGCCTGGACGCGCTGGTGGCTGCCGCCCAGGCGGAGCAGGAGAGGGACCAGGTCGCCCGGGCCGAACTCCCCTCAACGCAGACCTCGGCCACCGAGCTCACCCAGGACGAGCTCGACGCTAGCCGGCAGACCGCCTCCTACCTCGCCTCCCTCGCCTCGGTCCTGAGCTCTCCCAGCAGCGTCCTGGGGCTGTCCACCGAGGTCGAGTCCTGGGCGAGCGCAACCTCCTGGCGCGCGGACCCTCAGGGTCGGTCGGCCTATATCGACCAGGCGCGGCAGACCGGCACGGCCATGACCGAGCGCATCACGGTGGTCCCCTCCTCGACCATCAACGTCATCTCCTCCTCCGCGGACCTGCCGCTGCGCATCCAGTCCAGCCTGGACCAGGACGTCACCGTGCGCATCCACCTCAAGCCCGGATCAACCCGGCTCCAGGCGAGCAAGGACGTCACCGTCACCGTCCCGGCGCACGGGCAGGCCTCCGCCACGGTCCCGATCAAGGCGGTGGGCAGCGGCGACGTCGACGTCCACATCACCGTGCTGGCGGCTGACGGCACGCCCGTGGGCACCGCCATCACTCTGCACACACGGGTCAGGGCCGACTGGGAGTCCCTGGGCACGACCGCCGTCGCGGCGGTGCTCGTGGTCATGCTGCTGGCCGGCATCGTGCGCACCGTGCGCCGCGGCCGCCGCTCCGGCGCTGACGGCCAGGCCCTCAAGGCACCGGCCGCCGGCACCTGTCCGTCCCCGTCTGAAGCCAGCTAGGAGGCACCATGAGCCAGTCCTCGATCGCACGCTCCAGCATCGTCATGGCGGCAGGCACACTGACCTCGCGCATCCTCGGTCTGGTGCGCAACGCGCTGCTCATTGCAGCCCTGGGGGCGACGGCGTCGGGGGCGGCTGACGCCTTCAACGTCGCCAACATGCTGCCCACCCAGCTGTACAACCTCATCATCGGTGGTGTCCTCAACGCCATCCTCGTGCCGCAGATCGTGCGCGCCATGCGTCAGCGCAACGGCGAGGAGCTGGTCAACCGAATCCTGACGGCCGCCGGGCTCCTCATCGCGGCGGTCTCTGCGGTGCTGACCGTGGCCGCTCCGCTGGTCATCATGCTCTACGCCTCGGGCCTGGGACGCTGGCAGCCCCTGGCCTTCGCCTTCGCTTTCTGGTGCATGCCGCAGGTCTTCTTCTACGGCCTGTACGCCCTGTGGGGACAGGTCCTCAACGCCCGGCACAGCTTCGGCCCCTACATGTGGTCGCCGGTGCTCAACAACATCATCTCCATCGCCTCGATCCTGGCCTACCTGCACCTGTACGGCGGCTACTCGACCGGTCAGGACCCGGGGATCTGGGACGCCAGCCGCATCATCCTCATCGGTGGCTGCTCCACGCTCGGCATCGCTGTCCAGGCGCTGGTGCTCTACATCCCATTGCGCCGCTGCGGCTTCCGCCCGCGCTTCATCCTGGGAGTCAGGGGCCTGGGACTGGGCTCGATGTCCAAGGTGGCCCTGTGGGCGCTGCTGGGCACAGCCATCGTCTCGCTGGGGGACCTGGCCGTGACCAACCTCGGGTCCCGCGCGGTCACCGCCGCCGAGTCCGCCCAGTACGCGGGCGTCGTGGTCCCCTCGACCACGATGTACGCCAACGCGCTGCTGGTCTACATGCTCCCCCAGTCCCTCATCACCACCTCGATCATCACCGCGCTGTTCACGCGGATGAGCGAGAAGGCCGTGGCGGGCGACGCTGAGGGAGTGCGCGACGACCTGTCGCTGGGACTGCGCTCGGTGGCCGTGTTCACCGTCCTGTTCGCCGCCGGGATCATGACCCTGGCAGGCCCGGCGCTGCAGCTCTTCGTCCCCTCGATCTCGCGTGAGGTCGCGGACGCCTCGGCCCCGATCCTCGCCATCCTGGCCGTGGGCATCATCTTCCAGGGCGCGTGGTTCACCACCCAGCGCGTCATGCTCGCCTACGCCGATACCAAGCGCCTGCTGGCCGCTGACTGCGTGGTGGGTGGGATCGCCGTCGCCTCCTGCCTGCTGGCCTGGTTGCTGGCCCCCGCCACCCACTGGATGATGCTGGCGGCCGCCGGCAACACCATCTCCCTGGCCGCGGCCTGCCTCGTCATCATCCCGCTGCTACGGCGCCACCTTCCTGACCTGGACGGCCGCCGCATCCTGTCCACCTACGCCCGGCTCATCGCCTCGGCAGGCGTGGCCGTCGTCGTCGGCGTGCTGGTGCGGCGCCTGACCGGCCCGGCCGACGGCTCGCTGACCGGCACCCGAGCCCTGGACGCCCTGGTCATCATCCTCGTCACGGCCGTGGCCATGACCCTGGTCTACCTCGCCGTCGCCCGGGTGCTGCGCGTGAGCGAGCTCGGCGTCCTGTTCCGCCCGGCCTCGCGGATCGTGCTGGCGCTCGGTGCGAGGCTGCCCGGTGGGCTGGGCCGCGCGGTGCGAGGCGCTGGGCGCGCCCTGGCGCTTCCTGCGTCGGCTCCGGCCGGCCAGGAGCTGCCTGGTCACGCCTCGGTGCCGGTGGTGGTTCCACCTGTCAGCAGCGTTCCGATGCCCGGTGCCGCTGCCGATAGAATCGGCATGTATGCGTCACTGCGCACAGGAGGGGACACCATGGGTGACGGCACGCCAATCGGCTCCGGCCGCTACCGACTCATGTCTCCCCTGCCGGCCACGCTTCCGCGCATCCTGCGTCACCGTGGCAAGGACACGATCCTGGACCGGCCCGTCACGGTCCTGTCCCTGACCGACATCACGCCGCACCGCCGTGAGGTCCTGGAGGCCGCCACACGCGCCGTACTGGTGGAGGACCGCCGGATGCAGCGCGTGTACGACGTCGAGCAGGGCAACCCTGCCTTCATCGTCACCGAGCCCACCGCAGGGAAGCCGCTGTCCGTGCTGGCGGCCTCCGGCCTGAGCCCGTCCCAGGCCCGCGCCGTCATCGGCGAGGTCGCCCAGGTGCTGGACGCCTGCTCGCGCCGGGACCTGCACCATCTCAACCTCTCCCCCGACGCCGTGCGCATCCGTCCGGACGGATCGGTGCAGGTGTGCGGCGTCGGCATCGAGGCGGCCCTCCTGGGCCTGGAGGCGAATCGGCACGACCCACTCGCCGCGGACCGCACCGACGCCCGGTCGCTGGTGGAGCTGCTCTACTTCAGCCTCACCGGACGCTGGCCCGGCAAGCGCACGGGTATCCCCTCGGCACCGAGGGTCGGTGGCGCGCCCGCCGCCCCCTCCACGCTGGCTCATGCCATGTCCGACGCCGATGCTGACCTCGACGCCCTGGTCACCCAGACCTGGGGTCCCGAGCCGCCGGACTCGGCCGCGCAGGTCGCTGCCCTCCTGGGCTCCTGGGACCCCTCGGTCCTGCCCAGGCCGGAGGTCGCCACCCATGAGGAGGCGGCGCCCGAGCCCGAGGAGTCGGCGCCGGTGGCGGCGGCAGGGACTGCGGGACTGGCGGTGGCGGCCCAGGGTCTTCTTGGACGCCTCAGCGCCCTGGCCGGCAGCCTGCGCGCTCAGCGCCCCGGATCCGCCGCCCGCACGGCGAGGGGCTCCGCTCCTGGCACCAGGCCCGACGCCGCCACACCCGAGCCCGCTGCCACGGCACCGTCGGCGCCCGCACCCGCCGAGCCGACCGCACAGGCTAAGCCGGACCAGGCACCGAGCTGGTCGGCGCCGTCGGCCCGCACGCCTGATCCGGCGCAGCCACAGGACGACCGCGCCGCAAGCCCGGTTGAGCCGGTCCTGAGCGCGCCGCCGGCACCCGCTCCTGCCCCTGCCCCGACCCCTGAGGACCTGGAGCCCGAGGAGGAGGCGAGCCAGGAGGATCGCGAGGCCTCCCGGGCGGTGAGCCGGACGACGGCGATGGTGCTGGTGGCCGCCCTCGTGGCCGTGCTCGTGGGCGCCTTCTTCGCGATCTCGAACCTGTTGTCCCTGGCGAACCTCAAGATCAGCGACGAGGACATCCCCGCCGCCAAGACGGTTCCGACGGCAGCCTCGGCGCCCTCCGAGGGCTCCTCCGGCTCGGACCAGGCTGACCCGCAGGCCGGGCAGGACCAGGCGACTCCGATCACCATCTCCGGTGCCCAGTCCCTGGACCCGGGCGGCGACGACAACGAGCACCCGGAGCTCGCCGGTGCGCTCATCGACGGCGACCCGAGCACCTCGTGGTACTCGCGCTACTACGCCTCCTCCTCCATGGCCTGGAAGCAGGGCATCGGGGTGGGGGTCACCCTGGCTCAGGAGGCTGAGGTCTCCGCGATCGAGATGCAGGGCACCGGCAGCGGCGGGCACGTGGAGGTCCGCGCGACCTCACCTGAGGACCCTCAGGGCGGCACGCTGCTGGCCGAGGGAGCCTTCACTGAGGGGACCACGACCTTCGAGTTCTCGGCCACGACGACCAGCTCGGTCGTCGTGTGGGTGACCGATCTGCCGACGGCGTCTGACGGGCTCCTCAAGGTCACTATCGGCGAGATCACTCTCCGATAAGCAAATACTTCGGAACATACGCGTCCTATCACCTGTTCCACAGGAGATACTGGGAGCAGGGTCTCGCCGACCCTCCTGAACGCTCGACACAAGGAGAGCCATGATCCACGACGTCATCATCGTCGGCTCCGGACCGGCCGGGTACACCGCAGCGATCTACGCGGCGCGCGCCCAGCTGGCACCGATCGTGCTGGCAGGCTCGGTCACCGCTGGCGGTGCCCTCATGAACACCACCGAGGTGGAGAACTACCCGGGCTTCACCGAGGGCATCATGGGTCCTGACCTCATGACCCACATGCAGGAGCAGGCCGAGCGCTTCGGCGCGGACATCCGCTACGAGGACGTCACGGCCCTGGACCTGGAGGGCGAGGTCAAGCGGATCACCACTGACGACGAGGTCTACGAGGCCCGTACCGTCATCATCTCCACCGGCTCGGAGTACCGCAAGCTGGGTCTGGAGGGCGAGGACCGACTCTCCGGTCACGGCGTGTCCTACTGCGCCACCTGCGACGGCTTCTTCTTCAAGGACCAGGACATCGTCGTCGTCGGGGGCGGTGACTCGGCCATGGAGGAGGCCACCTTCCTGTCCCGCTTCGGGCGTACCGTGACCGTGGTCCACCGCCGCGACTCCCTGCGCGCCTCGGCCGCCATGGCTCGCAAGGCCATGGACGACCCGAAGATCTCCTTCGCCTGGAACTCCAAGGTCGTCTCGCTCAACGGCGAGGCAGCCCTGGAGTCCGTCACCCTGGAGGACACCGTGACCGGCGAGCGTCGCGAGCTGCCGGCCTCCGGCCTGTTCGTCGCGATCGGCCAGATCCCGCGCTCCGAGCTCGTGGCTGAGGTCCTCGACCTCGACGAGGCGGGCTACATCAAGGTCGAGGCTCCCAGCCAGCGCACCAAGATCCCCGGTGTCTTCGCCTGCGGCGACGTCGCTGACCCGGTCTACCAGCAGGCCATCACTGCCGCTGGCTCGGGCTGCCGCGCCGCCCTGGACGCTGAGCACTACCTCGCCTCACTCAAGGCCTGAGCGAGCCCTCGGCCCGCACACCTCGCGTCTACCCACGACCATCTTTCATCTCAGGAGAACTCCTATGTCCAACGCCCTTGATGTCACTGACGCCACCTTCTCTGACGAGGTCCTGTCCTCCACGACGCCCGTCGTCGTCGACTTCTGGGCCACCTGGTGCGGCCCGTGCCGCCAGATGGCTCCGATCGTCGACGAGGTCGCGGCCGAGCTCGGTGACCGGGTCAAGTTCGTCAAGGTCGACGTCGACGCTAACCCGGCGACGGCTCGTTCCTACGGCATCCAGTCCATCCCGACCTTCGCCGTCATCCGCGACGGCGAGGTCTTCCACCAGTTTGCCGGTTCTCGTCCCAAGGCTTCCTTCAAGGCCGAGGTCGAGAAGGTCCTGGCCTGAAGCAGGATCCTCAACCCGATCTGCTGCCTGCACCTCCTGCCTGAGCGTGCCTGAGCCGCACGAGCGCCGCCCACACACCGCGTGTGAGCGGCGCTCGTCATGTGGCGCCTGCGGTGCCCGTATGCGCCCACCAGTACACTGAGGCCGCACCCAGTGGCTTCTTTCCAAGGCGGAGGACATGCAGTTCATCTCCACGCGCGGGGGCATGGAGCCCCTCGGTTTCACCGACGTGCTCCTGTCCGGGCTCGCACCTGACGGCGGACTCGCTATCCCCTCCGAGGTGCCTCAGCTGGCGCTCGAGGACCTTGAGGACCTCAGGGACCTCAGTTACGCCGAGCTCGCCGCCCGGATCATCGGTCTGTACGCCACCGATATCGACGCCGAGGACCTGCGCACGCTCACTGCCCAGGCTTATGGGCCCCAGCGCTTCCCCTCCCCCGTGGTCCCGCTGACGTGCCTTGACGACGTCGCGCAGGGGCTTGGTCTCGTCGGCCTGTCTGAGGGCCCCACGATGGCTTTCAAGGACCTGGCCATGCAGTTCCTGGGGCAGGCCATCCCCTTCGTCCTGCGTGGTCGCAGCCAGGTCCTCAACATCCTTGGCGCGACGAGCGGGGACACTGGCTCTGCCGCCGAGCACGCCTTCCGCGGGCAGGACGGGGTGAGCGTCTTCATGCTCTCCCCCCAGGGCAGGATGAGCGACGTCCAGCGTGCCCAGATGTACAGCCTGGATGAGCCGAATATCCACAACATCGCCGTGGCCGGCGTCTTCGACGACTGCCAGAGGCTCGTCAAGACGATCAACGCCGATGCCGACTTCAAGCGCGAGTACTCCATCGGCGCCGTCAACTCGATCAACTTTGGTCGCATCGCCGCACAGATCGTCTACTACGTCTGGGCCTGGCTGCGCTGCACCGATGAGCTGACGGCCGCGGCACGAGCGGCCTACCGCGTGGACGTCGCCGTGCCGAGTGGGAACTTCGGCAACATCTACGCCGGCCACCTCGCGCGCAGCATGGGGGTCCCGATCCGCCGGCTCATCCTCGCCACGAACGAGAATGACGTCCTGGACGAGTTCTTCCGTACCGGCGTCTACGCACCGCGCTCAGGTGCCCAGACCCTGGCCACCTCCAGCCCCTCGATGGATATCTCCCGTGCCTCCAACCTGGAGCGCTTCATCCGTCAGCTCTTGGGTGAGGAGGACTTCGTGGCTGCGTGGGCACAGCTGGCGCGCAGCGGCCGCCTCGACCTCTCGGCGCACCGCGAGCGCATGAGGGAGGAGTTCGGCTTTGTCTCTGGCCGCTCCACCCACGCTGACCGCCTCGAGGCAATCCGCCGCGTCCACAGCGCAACCGGCTACCTCATCGATCCTCACACGGCCGACGGGGTCACCGTCGCCCTGCGTGAGAGGGAACCGGGCTTCCCCACGCTGGTCCTCGAGACCGCCAAGGCCGCCAAGTTCGGCGACACCGTTGCCCAGGCAATCGGCGAGCAGCCGCCCACTCCAGATGCCCTGCGGGTTCTTCTGGCCGCATCGCAGCATGTGACCGACATTGACGACGACGTTGCCGCACTGCGCCGCATCATCGTTGCCTCTGCCCTGTCCTGAGGCTGCCACCGGGCATTGCCGGTCCACTGGCTGCGGATGTTTCACGTGAAACACTGACGCCGACCTTCTGCCACGTGACCACTGTCTCCTCCCTCGGTGGGCACGTGGCAGACTTGTCCTCTAGGCGCGGAAGGACCCGCCTGAGAGGAGCTGGACGTGACTGACGCGAACCAGGTACGTGGGAACCGACTCGACCCGTGGCTGGACTCCTACGCAGCACGAGCTCACGGGCTCCGAGCCTCGGAGACCAGGTCCCTCTTCGCCGTCGCCTCTCGTCCCGAGGTCGTCTCCTTGGCTGGTGGCATGCCCAACCTCAAGGACCTGCCGCTGGACCGCCTCGCTGACGCAACCGCTCAGATGATCCGCAAGGACGGCGGCCGCGCGCTCCAGTACGGCAATGGTCAGGGTCTACCGGCCCTGCGCGAGAAGATCCCGCAGATTATGGCTCTGGAGGGAATCGACGCCGACCCCGAGGACATCATTGTCACCACCGGGTCCCAGCAGGCCGTTGACATCATCACGGAGCTGTTTATCGACCCCGGTGACGTCATCCTGGCTGAGGCTCCGACCTACGTTGGCTCGCTCAGCATCTTCTCGACCTACCAGGCCGACGTCCAGCACGTAGCCATCGATGCTGACGGCGTCATCCCAGAGGCTCTCGAGGAACGCATCACCCAGCTCGAGCGCGAGGGTCGTTCCATCAAGTTCTTCTACTGCCTGCCCAACTTCCACAACCCGGCTGGCGTCACGCTCAGTGAGGAGCGGCGCCCGCAGGTGATCGAGATCTGCCGCCGCCACCACATCCTCATCGTGGAGGACAATCCGTACGGCCTGCTCGGATTCGAAGGGCAGACCTACACCGCTCTCAAGACCCTCGCGCCAGACGACGTGGTCTATCTCGGTTCCTTCTCCAAGATCTTCGCGCCCGGCTATCGCGTGGGATGGGCGGTGGCTCCGCCGGCGGTCCGGGACAAGATGAAGCTCGCTTCCGAGGCCGCCATCCTGTGTCCCTCCTCCGTGGGCCAGTACTCGATCGCCATGTACCTCGACCAGTTCGACTGGCGGGCTCAGATCCAGGAGTTCCGCGGCATGTACCGACGCCGTCGCGACGCCATGGTCTCTGCCCTCGACGAGTTCATGCCGATGTGCACATGGAACGTTCCTGACGGCGGCTTCTACGTCTGGGTCGGCTTGCCTGAGGGCCTAGACGCCAAGGAGATGCTGCCCCGGGCGGTCACGAACCTCGTCGCCTATGTCTCCGGCACGGCCTTCTATGCCGGAGGCCGGTCAGGTCGAGACCATATGCGCCTGTCCTTCTGCTACCCCGAGCCGGTGGAGATCCGTGAGGGCGTTCGGCGCCTGTCTGAGGTCGTCGCCCGTGACCTCGACCTTGTCACGCTCTTCGGCCCCGCCCGCTCCCGTCACGACGACGGCGTCGTCGCTCCCGCACCCGACCAGATCTGAGGACCACGATGAGCAGCACCACTCTCCCCTCCGCCGAGCCTCTTCGTATCGCCATCCTTGCCGGTGGCCTCAGCCATGAGCGCGATGTCTCCCTGCGCTCGGGCAACCGCGTGGCTCAGGTGCTCAAGCACCTGGGGCACACCGTCCTCGTCCTCGACGTCGATGCGCGCACCATCGCCTCGCTGCGCGCCTTCGGCCCGGACGTTGTCTGGCCGCTGGTCCACGGCGGTCCCGGTGAGGACGGCGGCCTTCAGAACATCCTCCTGGCCCTTGACCTGCCCTACGTCGGCACGCATTCCGACGGCTGCCAGCGCGCCTCCTTCAAGCCCACGGCCAAGGCGGGAGTCCGTGCAGCCGGGGTGAAGACACCCGACTCCCTCACGCTGCCGAAGGCCTACTTCTCCCAGCTCGGGGCCCAGGAGGTGCTGGGCACGGTCATGAGCCGGCTCGGTCTACCCGTCGTCGTCAAGCCCCAGCAGGGTGGATCCGGGCTCGGCGTCTCTCCCGCCTCCGATGCCGATCAGCTCCGCAACGCCATGGTGGCTTGCTTTGCCTATGACGAGCGGGCCCTCATCGAGGCCTACGTCGCAGGTCGCGAGATCGCTGTTTCGGTCGTCGATGCTGGCGAAGGCCCGCAGGCCCTACCGCCGGTCGAGGTCGTCACCGAGGGCCAGTATGACTTCGACGCCCGGTACAACCCGGGACGCTCGGAGTACTTCGCACCTGCCCGGCTCAGTGCCGAGGAGACCGCTCTCGTGCAGGAGACGGCTCTGAGCGTGCACCGCACACTCGGCCTGGGCAATGTCTCCCGCACGGACCTCATCCTCGACGAGCAGGGCACGCCATGGTTCATTGACGTCAACGTCGTGCCGGGAATGACCGAGACCTCCCTCCTCCCCCTCGCCGCAGAGGCTGCCGGTGACCTTCCCGGCCTCTACGACGCTCTCGTCCACCACCCGCTCGTCCGCTAGACCGGCTCCGCTGCCTGCCGCCCGGCGCGTTCGCCGGCTCAGTCGCGCGGCGAGGCCGGTTGGTCCACGCGAAAACGGGGCGGGATGTTTCACGTGAAACATCCCGCCCCGTTTTCGCGTTCTCGTAGATCAGAGCTCACTTAAGTCCGTGCCCGGCGCCAGCGCACCGACGATCCTTGCCAAATCCTCCGATCCGGCGAACTCGATCGTAATCTTGCCCTTCTTCGCACCCTGGGTCACTTTGACGCGGGTATCAAAGACATCCGAGAGCCGACTCGACAGCTGGGGCATCGGCGTGCTGCGAGCCCGCAAGACCGGCGCCTTCACGTCGCCGGCCGGCTCGTCATGAAGTGCCACCAGCTCCTCCGTGGCGCGCACGGACAGTCCTTCCGCGACGATGCGCTGAGCCAGGCGCTCCATGGCGGCGGCATCAGGAAGTCCCAGAAGAGCGCGCGCATGGCCAGCCGAGAGCACACCTGCTGCCACGCGTCGCTGCACAAGAGGCGGGAGCTTCATGAGGCGCAGCGTGTTGGAGATCTGCGACCGCGACCGCGCGATGCGCTGGGACAGCTCGGCGTGCGTACAGCTGAAGTCCTCGAGCAGCTGCTGATAGGCGGCTGCCTCCTCAAGAGGATTGAGCTGCACGCGGTGGAGGTTCTCCAGCAGCGCGTCACGCAGCAGGTCTTCGTCCTCCGTGTATCGCACCACCGCGGGTATCGTCTCGAGCCCCGCCTCCTTCGAGGCGCGCAGGCGCCGCTCACCCATGATGAGCTCGTAATGCGCTGCCTCACCGTCTGGCCCGTCCACGCGACGCACGACGATCGGCTGGAGCAGACCGACCTCCTTGATCGAGGCCGCCAGCTCAGCGATGTCGTCGTCGTCGAAAACCTGGCGAGGCTGCCGGGGGTTTGGCTGGATGAGCGCCACCGGGAGATCCGCAAAGGTCGCTCCAGGCACGGGCACGAGCGCGTCGCCGTCAGCAGATGCCGCGTCGTCACCCCGCACGGAGCTCACTGTCACCTTCGAAGCAGCCCCGGCCTGGGCCGCAGCCTCGGTTGGCCGCCCGGCGCCCTGAGCGCCCTGGCGACGCGGCGAGGATGTTTCACGTGAAACCGCGCTTCCGTGCTCCGCACCCCCTGCCGCACCCGCCGATGTTTCACGTGAAACATCACCGCCCTTGCGACCGCCCCGCTTCGAGGCCTGCATGCGCTTGGAGGGAGCGAGCAAAGTCGAGGCGATGTCAGCCGCGTGAGACGAGCCTTCGCCGTCGTGCGCCTGGACGGAACCACCCGCTGGGAAGAAGACGTCCGTGGGCCGCCGCGAGGGGTTCTCTGCCTGTGCCTCCGGGATGAGCGCCTGCAGTCCGCGTCCCAGTCCTCGCTTCTTCTGTGCCATCAGTTCTCCTCCTGGGCAGGGCTGCCACTGCCACGTTGCGCAATCTCTTGAGCCAGGACCTTGTAGGCCACCGCACCCGTCGACCGGGGATCCCAGTAGACCACAGGCGCGCCGAAAGAGGGAGCCTCCGCAATACGCACCGACCGCGGAATCTTCGTTTGCAACGTTGCCTGCGGGAAGTAGGTCCTCACCTCATCCTCGACGTCGCGAGCCAAGGTGGTGCGCTTGTCAAACATCGTCAAGACAATCATGGACACCCGCAAGGCAGGATTATGGATCTGCGCAATCCTGTCCACCGAGCGTGTGAGCAGAGCAAGACCCTCCAGTGCGTAGTACTCCGCCTGCATCGGGATGAGCACCTCACCGGCCGCCACGAAGGCGTTGATCGTCATGATGCCCAGGCTCGGTGGGCAGTCGATGAGGATGTAGTCCAGCCGCTCCAGGCCGGCCTCGCTGCGTCCGATGAGGTACTCGCGCAGGGCGAGGCGCAGACGCGACTCACGCTGGGGAGAGTTGATGAGCTCGATCTCTACCGCAGCGACATCGATCGAGGAGGGTACGCACCACAGGGTGGGCGCGAACCTCGTCTGCACGGCTACGTCAGCGATTGGTCTCCCCTCGACCATGACGTCGTAGAGCGTCACGTCCTCCTCGCTATGCGGTACACCCAGTGCCGTCGAGGCATTGCCTTGGGAGTCTGCGTCGATGACGAGCACGTTGAGCCCCGCCTCGGCGAGCGCGGCGGCGACGTTGACCGTCGTCGAGGTCTTGCCGACTCCACCCTTCTGGTTCGCCACTGCGATGACCCGGGTCTGCTCGGGTCGATCCAGACCCGCGGTGGTCACCTGGTTCAACGCGGCGTGATCCGCCCGAAGCTGGTCGAAGATGGACGAATCTGACAAACCTGTCCTCCTCGGACGACCGGATCTGCGGGGTCAGTCCCCCAGGAAGCACAGTCTACGTGAGTCCACCGACACGCAGAGCGGGGCCACCGCATACTGCAGTGACCCCCGCTTGGCCAGGCCTCATCCCCGGCGCTCAGTACCCTCGACGTCCGCCGGGCGCCGCATCATCCACGCCGACGACGGACCTCGACCACTCGGGTCAGCTCCTCGCCCGGTGTCACGACCTCGTGAATAACGGCCGGCTCGAGCTTCGCCTTCTTGATGACGTACTTCGCGTCGTCAACCTCCTGCTGGGCCTTGGCACCCTTGAGGGCGAGCAGACTGCCACCCGGGCGCAGCAGGCCAGAGGTCAGCCGCACCAGCTTGCTCAGGTTCGCCACGGCGCGCGCGGTGACCGCGTCGTAACGGTCCTTGATCTCCTCAGCCCGAGCACGTCGTATCGTGACGTTGTCCAGGTCGAGCTCGGCAACGACGAGCTCGAGCCACTCAACCCGACGCTCCATCGTCTCAATAAGCGTTACCTCTAGATCGGGTCGCATTAATGCGACCACGATCCCGGGGAAGCCGGCGCCGGACCCGACGTCAGCCACGCTGCCTCGCCGAGGCAGGAAGGGAACCACGGCCGCCGAGTTGACGATGTGCCGGGACCACAACCGCGGAAGCTCGCGCGGGCCCACCAGGCCCCGCAGCTCCCCCTCAGCGACCAGCATGTCCGCGAAGTGCTCGGCCGCGGAAAAAGCGACGCCGAACAGCTCGCGCATCTCCTGGCTCGGCTGCTCGAAGTCCTCGGCTGCCTGCGCCACCTGCGCTGCGGCCTCGTTCTCCGCGTCCCCGCCAGGGTGGCGCTCCCCCATCTGGCTCGTCATGGCGATTCTCAGTCCTGCTCGGCGTCCTCGCCGGCCTCATCCTGCGTGTGGGCAGGCAGGACGACGACGTGACGGTGCGGCTCGGCACCCTCGGACTCTGAGACCAGGCCCGCGGCCGCGACGACGTCGTGGCAGACCTTGCGCTCGAAGGGGTTCATCGGCTCCAGGGCAACGACCTCGCCGGTGGCCTGGACCTTCGCCACGGCCTCCTGGGCCACCTTGGTCAGCTCAGCACGCCGAGCGGCCCGGTAGCCATTGATGTCCAGCATGAGACGGGAGCGGTTGCCGGTGCGGGCCTGAACGGCCAGGCGGGTGAGCTCCTGGACGGCCTCGAGCACCTCGCCATCACGACCCACGAGGTCGGCGAGCTCACGCTCGTCCCCCTCCTCCGAGGCCACGATGGCGACCGAGGCACGGCCGTGGTCGATGTCAATGTCAATGTCGCCGCCGAGGTCAGCGATATCGAGGAGCTCCTCGAGGTAGTCGGCACCGATCTCGCCCTCTTCCTCGAGGCGCTTGACGGCGGTGGAGGCGCTGGTGTTCTCACTCATCTGAGGTTCCGTTCTCTAGGGCCTGGGTGGGGCTGGCTCAGCGCGACTGGCGCTTCTTGCCGTTGGACTTCTTACGCTGCTGACGCTGGCGCGCTCGCTTCTCATAGCGACGCCGAGCGATCTCCTCAGGAGTCAGACCCACGATATTGGTCTCGATCTCCTCGATCGCCTCCTCCTCGTCGCTAGCCGCCTGGTAGCGCTCCTCCTCAGTCATCGAGGCGTTCGCAGAGGCCCGCTTCTGGCGGTTCTTGCGCACGGGCTGGACACGCTGACCGCCCGTCTTGCCAGCGGCCTCGAGCTCAGCAGCGCGCTTGGCTGCCTCTTCCTCCTCCAGGCTCGGCAGACCCTTGCGGGCGCGCTTGGCGTTGACGCGTGCGCGGTACTTCTTCTCTGCCTCAGAGCCGGGCGCCGGCATGTTGCGGATCGTGAGGAACTGCTGCCCCATGGTCCACAGGTTGGTCGTCACCCAGTAGACCAGCACACCGATCTGGAACTGGACGCCGGTGAAGGCGAAGAAGATCGGCATGATCGTCATCATCATGCGCTGGGAGCGCATCATGGGGTTGTCCGAGTTCTTGCTCGACTCGGGCATGTTCTTCATCGTCAGCTGGGCCATGGTGTACCACTGGCTCACCGACATCGCGATGATCATGATGACCGTGACGACCTTGGTCGTCACGTCCGAGGAGTTCATGAAGGACTCAGACAGGTGCGCTCCAAAGAGCGTGGAGGCCTGGACGTCCTCGGCCAGCTGGGCGGTCAGCGGCCCGATGGAGTCGTGGTTCGCGTAGGTTCCGGTCGCCACGGCCTGCAGCGAGGCCAGCACCCGGAACAGGGCGAAGAAGACCGGCATCTGCACCAGGATCGGCATGCACGAGGAGAAGGGGTTGGTGCCGTGCTTGCGGTACAGCGCCATCATCTCCTCCTGCTGGCGCTGGCGGGAGGCGGGATCCGTCTTGCCCTTGTACTTGGCCTGGAGAGCCTGGAGCTCGGGCTGCATGAGCTGCATGCCGCGGCTGGCACGAATCTGCTTGACGAACAGCGGCATGATGAGCAGCCGCACGAAGATCGTCAGACCCACGATCGACAGCACCCAGGCCACTCCCGGGCCGTCAGGCAGGCCAATGAAGACCAGGGCCTTGTGGATGTAGACCATGACCCAGGCAACGGCCACCTTCAGCGGCCAGAGGATCGCGTCCATTGCACTCCTTGTGATGGGGCGTGGCCGCCAGTGTCATGCGGCCACCGGCCGGATGGACCGGCCACGGCTTGGGTCAGAGCGACGACGTCGCCGCACCTGCCTCGGGTCGAGGGATGTCGTGGGGGTAGCGATAGTGCCACTGGCCGGGCTCCGGCACGTGATCCACTCCCCCGCGCGTCAAGGGGTTGCAGCGCATCAGACGCCACAGCGTCAGCACGATCCCCTTGACCACGCCGTGCACCTGGACCGCCTCGACGGCGTAGGCCGAGCAGGTCGGGTAGTAACGGCACCGGCGCGGCAGCGCCGGGGAGACCCAACGCTGGTAGAAGCGAACCCCCGCCAGGAACACACGTGCTCCCAGGCCTTGACGCCTGGGGCTCATGACCCACGACCTTGGCGCCGTGGCTTCCCGGAGCGACCGCGCTCCAGCAGCCGATCGAGATCGGCGGCCAGCTCCTGGCTGGTGGCACCGTCCGCACCGGCCAGGCCTCGCAGCACGATCTTGGCGCCCGGCTCCAGGCCAGCCACCCGATCGCGCATGAGCGCACGCACGCGACGCTTGATCCGGTTGCGATGCGTTGCCTTGGCCACCTGCTTCTTAGGCACGACGACGCCGACGAGGGCCGGGGTCGTGTCCCCGGCCTCGCCGGCGCTGTAGTGGATGACGAGCCTGCGGCTGCCTGCGCGCGCACCCGACCTCACCGCGGTCGTGAAGTCCTCACTCCGCAGCATCCGGTGCGCGGCGGGGAGCACGTGTCAGGCAGCGAGACGCGCGCGGCCCTTGCGACGGCGAGACGCGAGGACGGCGCGGCCAGCGCGCGTGCTCATGCGCGTGCGGAAGCCGTGCACCTTGGCGCGACGACGGTTGTTCGGCTGGAAGGTCCGCTTGCTCACGGGTGTACTCCTGGTCGGATGATCGGAACAGTGCATCACGGGATTCGCGGCACTGTCGCTCGTGCTGGCTGCCCCATGGACCGGGACGTGACTCCACACGAACGTCCTCACCACGATACGGTTGGACTTCCCGCAGGGTCAAACGAATTGCAGGTCTTCACACTGAGAAACCGGCCACGTTCGTGGCCTGACAGGCCTGTGATGATCACAGGCTGCGCCGCCGGTGTGGACAACTCTGTGAGCAACGATCATGATGGGCTACTCGGTGGTGTCCTTCCTGCTCGACAGGGTCCCGACCACCACCGTTCCAGTTCGCGCGCACAGACGAGGAGGACGTCGTGACTGACGTCGCCACCACTCGGTGGGAGTCCGCCCTCAACCTCCTCGCCAGCCGGCAGGAGCTCGGCCGAGGCCAGATCGCGCTGCTGCGCATGACCCGCGTCATCGACGTCGACGACGTCCTGGTCCTCGTGGTCGGCTTCGCCCTGCCCCGCGACATCATTGACAAGAACCACGCCGTCATCGCCCGGGCACTTGCCGAGGTCTGGGGCCGAGCCGTCACCTTTGAGGTGACGATCGACCCCGCCCAGGAGTCCTCCAGCCACTCCTCGGACCGCTGGCCAGACTCCACCGAGGCAGCAGCCGAGCCTGCTCAGGCTCCGACCTCCGGCACCCAGCCCACCGACGACGCACCCGCCTCACAGGACCCCGTCTCCCTGGCTGACGCGGCCCCCGCCGTCGAGGCTCCCTCCGCCCTCTCCCCCGACGGCCCCGGCGAAGACCATCCAGCGCCAGCGACGCCGTCGTCCTCCACCGGCTACGTGCCGCCCCTCCACCCCACGGCGACGCTGCCGGCAGCCGAGGTGGTTGACGACTCCCGCCTCAACCCGCGCTACACCTTCGCCACCTACGTTCAGGGCAAGTCCAACCGCCTGGCGCGAACCGCCGCCGCGGCCGTGGCCGAGGCCCCCAGCCGCGCCTACAACCCCTTGTTCATCTACGGCGGCTCCGGACTGGGCAAGACCCACCTCCTGCACGCCATCGGCCACTACGCCCGCAAGCTCTACCCGGGTATCACCGTCAAGTACGTCAACTCCGAGGAGTTCGTCTCCGACTTCATCGCCTCGGTCGCCGACGGCCAGATGCGCAACTTCAAGGACCGCTACCGCAACGTCGACATCCTGCTCGTGGACGACGTGCAGTTCTTCGAGGGCAAGGAGCAGACGCTGGAGGAGTTCTTCCACACCTTCAACGCCCTGCGCATCGCGGAGAAGCAGATCGTGCTCACCTCCGACCAGCCTGCCCTGGAGCTCAAGGGCTTCAACAACCGCCTCATCTCCCGCTTCCAGGAGGGACTGGTCGCCGACGTCCAGCCGCCGGACCTGGAGACCCGTCAGGCGATCCTGACCCTCAAGGCTCGCGCTGACGGCATCTCGGTGACCGAGGACGTCCTGGAGTACATCGCCAGCCGAGTCACCACCAACATCCGCGAGCTCGAGGGCGCACTGGTACGAGTGACGGCCTTCGCCTCCCTCAACAAGCAGCCCATTGACCGCACCCTGGCTGAGGTGGCGCTCAAGGACGTCATCACCGATCCCACGGGCGAAGAGATCACCTCCGGTCTCATCATGGGTCAGGTCGCCGACTACTTCGACATGACGATCGACGACCTGTGCGGTGAGAGCCGACGCAAGAACTTTGTCCACCCCCGCCACATCGCGATGTACCTGTGCCGCGAGCTCACCGAGCTCTCGCTGCCCAATATCGGACGCGAGTTCGGCGGACGTGACCACACCACCGTTATGAGCGCCCACCGCAAGATCACCACCCAGATGGGTGAGCGCCGCGAGACCTTCAACGAGGTCAACGAGCTGACCAGCCGCATCAAGCAGGCTGCTCTGGCTCCCCGCCGCTGACCAGGCTCACGGTCCTGCCACGAGCGGGGTCTTGTGCTGCCCGCAGACCCTGTGGACGAACCCGTGGACAGGGCGTGGACAAGTCCCCATCCTCATGTAGACAGTTCCAGGCCCTTCTGGGGACAGAACTGTCATTCGTCTAGAACCGTCCACCACTCGCGGTAGCGCTCCACCGAACTACACATCTGTGGTTCCACACCCGCCGGGACTGAAATGACAAGAAAAGATGTGGTTCTCCCCAGAATTCACATCTCCTAACAACCCTACGAACCAAGAATTCATCTCATCCCTCCCCGCACTGCCAACATGGTCCACGCCCCGCTCCGCGCCGACCTGGCGGCCTGCTACCCCTCCTCGCCGCGGACTCGACGCGCCTGGTCCTCATGCGTCTAGACTCCATACGGATCGTCCTGCCTCTTCTGAGGGCCACTCCTCGTTGCTGGCTAGGACTGCATGAACGCAGACAGGAGTGCACTGTGAAGCTCAGGGTTGACCGCGACGTCCTCGCCGAGGCCGTGACCTGGACCGCCCGTTCGGTGCCGGCCCGCCCCCCGGTACCTGTTCTCGCCGGTGTGCGCCTGGAGGCCTCGAACGCCTCGCTGGTCCTCGCCTCCTTCGACTACGAGGTCTCGGCTCACTGCGAGATTCCTGCCGAGGTCGAGGAGGAGGGCGTCGTCCTCGTCTCCGGCCGACTCCTGGCTGATATCGCCAAGGCGCTGCCCTCCAAGCCCGTGGACCTCGAGGTCGAGGGGACCAAGGTGACGGTCAGCTGTGGCTCCTCCCGCTTCGCCCTGGCTGCGATGGCTGCCGAGGACTACCCCACGCTGCCCGTCATGCCTTCCACCGCGGGCACCGTCGACGCCCATGACCTGGCTCAGGCGGTGGCACAGGTCTCGATCGCTGCCTCACGCGATGAGACCCTGCCGCTGCTCACCAGCGTCCAGATGGAGGTCGACGGCGACCGCCTGACCCTCATGGCCACTGACCGCTACCGCCTGGCCGTGCGCGAGATGACCTGGGCCAGCCAGGACAAGACCCTGTCCACCCACGCGCTGCTCAAGGCCCGCACGCTCTCCGACGTCGCCAAGTCCCTGACCTCCACCGGTGACGTCACCGTGGCCCTGACGGAGGCCGGCTCCACCACCTCCGGTCTCATCGGCTTCGAGGCCGGGGGCCGGCGCACCACGAGCCTGCTGACCGACGGCGACTACCCGCCGGTGCTGCGACTCTTCCCCGAGGAGACCTCGATTCACGCCACAGTCGGCCGCGAGGAGCTGATGGCCGCCGTGCGCCGCGTCAGCCTGGTCGCAGACCGTTCGACCCCGATCCACATGTCCTTCACCCAGGGCAGCCTGGCCCTGGACGCCGGCGCTGGCGAGGACGCCCAGGCCTCCGAGCAGCTGGTAGCGCACCTGGAGGGTGAGGACATCTCCACCGCCTTCAACCCCGGCTACCTGCTGGACGGTCTGGGCGCCATCCACCAGCCCTACGTCACCCTGGACTTCACCCACCCCTCCAAGCCTGCGGTGCTCACCGGTGTGGACTCCATCGGGGGCGAGAAGGACCTGTCCTTCCGCTACCTCATCATGCCCATCCGCTTCGGAGCCTGAGACCAAGCCCAGCCAGGGCACAGGGTGACTTCGTGTACGTCTCAGACCTGTCTGCGGACGACTTCCGCTCCTACGAGCACCTTGTGCTCTCCCTGGAGCCAGGCGTCACCGCCTTCATCGGCTCCAACGGCCAGGGCAAGACCAACCTCGTTGAGGCCGTTGGCTACCTGTCCAACCTCACCAGCCACCGGGTCGGTGCGGACTCGGCGCTCATTCGTCGTGCCGAGCCTGGGCAGCCACAGCCAGCCGGTGCGGTCCTACGGGCCAAGGTGGTCCACGGCGAGCGTCCCACCGTGCTGGAGATGGAGCTCATCTCCGGCAAGGCCAATCGCGCTCGGTTGGGTCGCAGCCCAGTGCGGCCTCGAGAGCTCCTCGGGGTGCTGCGCACGGTGATCTTCGCGCCCGAGGACCTCAGCCTCGTGCGTGAGGAGCCGGGGGTACGGCGTCGTTTTCTCGATGATCTCGCGGTGACCTTGCGTCCCTCACTGGCCGGCGTACGCACCGAGCATGACAAGATCCTCGCCCAGCGCGCCAGCCTGCTGAAGTCGGCGCGTGCGGCGCGCCGGTCAACGGCCTCGATGCTCTCCACCCTCGAGGTCTGGGACGCCCAGCTCGCTGCCGCCGCGGCCACGCTCATCGCCGCCAGGGTCGACGTCGTACGCAGGCTGCGGCCCTGGGTGGCCTCTGCCTACGAGGCCGTGAGCCAGGCGCAGTCACCGGTGCACCTGGCCTATCGCTCTAGCCTCCTGGCCCACGAAGGGATGGCGGACCCCGATCCGCGCGCCATCACCCCCGGGCAGGAGGAGTCCTGGCCACCGGGCGAGGCCGAGCTGTTGGACCAGGCTTCCACGGCCGAGCGCCTGGAGGCTGCCATGGGTCAGCTCCACGCTCGCGAGATCGATCGTGGCGCCAACCTGGTGGGCGCTCACCGTGACGAGCTCAGCCTGTTCCTGTCCGGTATGCCGGCCAAGGGCTTTGCCTCCCACGGCGAGCAGTGGTCGCTGGCCCTCGCCCTGCGCCTGGCCTCCTACGAGATGCTGCGCCACGACGTGGCCGCCTACGGCGGCGACGGCGAGCCGGTCCTCATCCTTGACGACGTCTTCGCCTCACTGGATGACAAGCGTCGTCGCGCCCTGGCGCACACGGTCGCCGGTGCCCAGCAGGTCCTCGTCACTGCGGCGGTGCCGCAGGACGTTCCTGGCGAGCTTGACGGCACGCGCCTGAGCGTGGCCGGGTCCAGGATCAGCCGTGACCAGCTCTGAGTCCACCTCGCCCGTGCCCGGCCCGGCCAGTGATGACGACGGCGACGCGCTCGCCCTGGCCCAACTGGCCTGGCTTCAGGAGATGGCCTGGGCGGGTGGGGTGACTCGCAGCTCGCTGCGACGGGCCGAGACCTCCCCGGACGGTGTGGCCGCCTGGGACGCCCCGCGCGGGCGGCGAGTGAGCCGGGGCGAGGAGGATCCGGAGATGGACCGTGGACCGGGCCTGGCGCCGGGCCGGGACCGTCCCGGACCTACGCGCTTTGACCCGCGCACCGGCAAGCGTGAGCTGGCGCGCGCCGTCGCCGAGCGCGGATGGGCCGGCAAGCTGGCCATGGCGCAGGTGGTGGTGGCCTGGGAGCGGATCGTGGGCGCCCAGATCGCCGAGCACGCCGAGGTGGTCTCTTTCGAGGAGGGGCGGCTGGACATTCGCAGCTCCTCCAGCGCCTGGGCCCAGCAGCTGCGCCTCATGATGCCTTCGATCAGCGCCGCCGTGGCACACGAGCTCGAGAGGCTCTACCCTGGGCGCCGGGCACCAGCCGTCGAGATCCGCATCCTCGGGCCCGGCACGCCCAGCTGGCGCCATGGCCGTTTTGGTGGGGCACGGGGCGGGCGTGGACCGCGTGATACCTACGGGTGAGGCCGGGGGCGCCGTCGGCACGCTCAGCGTGACCCCTCCCACGTGCCGTGCTCGTCCGCAGGAATGAGGCTTCGAGGGCTGGACACGCTAGAATGACCCTGGAATAGCCCAAGGTGCGTCGCGAACCTTGCGCAGGTACCCACCTACATGCCGCGGATCTCATCCGCATCACGGCGCTTATGAGAGGTCCTGTCTGCCATCGACGCACAGAACGAGGAGCAGCTGACACGTGTCTGACCAGGACCAGCCTGTGACCACCCCTGAGGCCGGGGCCGAGGCCCACATCGGCCACCCGAGCGGCGAGTACGGCGCCAGTGACATCACGGTGCTGGAGGGCCTGGAGGCGGTGCGCAAGCGCCCGGGTATGTACATCGGATCCACCGGCGAGCGCGGTCTGCATCACCTCGTCTACGAGGTGGTCGACAACTCCGTGGACGAGGCCCTGGCCGGCTTCTGTGACCACATCGAGGTCACCATCCAGGCCGACGGCGGGCTCAAGGTCGTTGACAACGGCCGCGGTATCCCGGTGGATGAGCACCCCACCGAGCACCGGCCCACCGTCGAGGTGGTCATGACCGTCCTGCACGCCGGCGGCAAGTTCGGAGGCGGTGGCTACGCCGTCTCCGGCGGTCTGCACGGCGTGGGTATCTCGGTGGTCAACGCCCTGTCCACCCGCGTGGACACCGAGGTACGCCGCCAGGGCCACGTGTGGCGCATGAGCTTTGGCGACGGCGGCCACCCCAAAACCCCCCTCGTCATGGGTGAGGAGACTGAGGCCACCGGGACCACCCAGATCTTCTACCCCGACCCCGAGATCTTCGAGACGGTCCAGTTCGACTATGAGACCCTGCGCCGTCGGTTCCAGCAGATGGCCTTCCTCAACAAGGGCCTGCGCATCACGCTGACTGACGAGCGCGAGGGCGTCAACGACGACGGCGACGAGATCACCGGGGACGAGGCCGGCACCGCCGACGACCCGGTCAAGGGCAAGCGCCAGGTCTCCTACTGCTACGCCAACGGCCTGCACGACTACGTCGCCTTCCTCAACAAGTCGAAGAAGGTCGAGCTCATCCACCCCGAGATCATCGACTTCGAGGCGGAGAAGGCCCTGGACGAGACCCACGGCATCAGCCTGGAGATCGCCATGCAGTGGACGAGCGCCTACTCCGAGTCCGTCCACACCTACGCCAACACGATCAACACCACCGAGGGCGGTACCCACGAGGAGGGCTTCCGCACGGCCCTGACCACGCTCATCAACAAGTACGGGCGCGAGAAGGGCCTGATCAAGGACCGCGACGACAACCTCACCGGTGACGACATCCGCGAGGGCCTGACCGCCGTCATCTCCGTCAAGCTCTCCGAGCCTCAGTTCGAGGGCCAGACCAAGACCAAGCTGGGCAACACCGAGGCCCGCACCTTCGTCCAGCAGACCGTCTACGACCGCCTGGGTGACTGGCTCGACTCCCACCCGGCGGACGCCAAGGCCGTCATCACCAAGGCCAGCCAGGCCGCGGCCGCGCGCGTGGCTGCCCGCAAGGCCCGCGAGGCCACCCGTCGCAAGGGTGTGCTGGAGTCGGCCTCGATGCCCGGCAAGCTGCGTGACTGCTCCTCGCGCAACGCCGCCGAGTGCGAAATCTTCATCGTCGAGGGTGACTCGGCCGGTGGCTCCGCCGTGGGTGGGCGCGACCCCGAGCACCAGGCGATCATGCCGATCCGAGGCAAGATCCTCAACGTGGAGAAGGCGCGCCTGGACCGGGCGCTGTCCAGTGACACGATCCGCTCCCTCATCACCGCCTTTGGGACTGGTATCGGTGAGGACTTCGATATCTCCAAGCTGCGCTACGGCAAGATCGTCATCATGGCCGACGCCGACGTCGACGGCCAGCACATCGCGACCCTGCTGCTCACGCTGCTCTTCCGCTACATGCGTCCCCTCATCGAGCAGGGTCACACCTATATCGCCATGCCCCCGCTGTACCGCCTGAAGTGGTCCAACGCCGAGCACGAGTTCGCCTACTCCGACGCCGAGCGCGACCAGCTGCTCCGGGCCGGGGCCGAGGCCGGTCGCCGTCTGCCCAAGGAGGGCGGCATCCAGCGCTACAAGGGTCTGGGTGAGATGAACGACCACGAGCTGTGGGAGACCACCATGGACCCCGCCGCCCGCATCCTCAAACAGGTCACCCTCGATGAGGCCGCGGACGCGGACGAGACCTTCTCCATCCTCATGGGAGACGACGTCGAGCAGCGTCGCTCCTTCATCCAGCGCAACGCCGCTGACGTGAGGTTCCTCGACATCTAGCCCGCAGCCAGGTGACCGACCCGGTCACCGCGAGATGCGGCGTCGAGAGACCAGACCTGACTTGACCAGCAAAGGAAACCCGTGAGCGACGAGACCACCCCGATCAGCGAGCAGACCCACGACCGCATCCAGCCGGTCGACCTCCAGATGGAGATGCAGCGCTCCTACCTCGACTACGCCATGAGCGTCATCGTGGGGCGTGCGCTGCCGGACGTGCGCGACGGCCTCAAGCCCGTCCACCGCCGCGTCCTGTACGCCATGTACGACGGCGGCTACCGCCCCACCTCCTCCTTCTCCAAGTCCTCCCGCGTGGTCGGTGAGGTCATGGGCAACTACCACCCCCACGGCGACGCCGCGATCTACGACGCCCTGGCGCGCCTGGTGCAGTGGTGGTCGCTGCGCTACCCGCTGGTGGCCGGCCAGGGCAACTTCGGTACCCCCGGCAACCTGGGGCCGGCCGCGCCCCGGTACACCGAGTGCAAGATGGCGCCGCTGGCCATGGAGATGGTCCGCGACATCGACGAGGAGAGCGTCGACTTCCAGGACAACTACGACGGGAAGAACCAGGAGCCGACCATCCTGCCGGCCCGCTTCCCCAACCTCCTGGTCAACGGCTCCGAGGGCATCGCGGTGGGTATGGCCACCCGCATCCCGCCTCACAACCTGCGTGAGGTCGCTCGCGGTGTCCAGTGGTTCCTGGAGCACCCTGACGCCTCGCGCGAGGAGCTGCTGGAGGCGCTCATCGAGCGCATCCCCGGCCCCGACTTCCCCACCGGCGCCACGATCCTGGGTCGGCGCGGCATCGAGGACGCCTACCGCACCGGCCGCGGCTCGATCACCCAGCGCGCGGTGGTCAACGTCGAGGAGATCCAGGGACGCCAGTGCCTGGTGGTCACCGAGCTGCCATACCAGGTCAACCCGGACAACCTTGCGGACAAGATCGCCCAGCTCGTGCGTGACGGGCAGGTCGGCGGCATCGCTGACATCCGTGACGAGACCTCGGGCCGCACCGGTCAGCGCCTGGTCATCGTGCTCAAGCGCGACGCCGTGGCCAAGGTGGTCCTCAACAACCTGTACAAGCGCACCCAGCTCCAGGACAACTTCCCGGCCAACATGCTCGCCCTGGTTGACGGCGTGCCGCGCACCCTCAGCCTGGACGGCTTCGTGCGCCACTGGGTCAACCACCAGATCGACGTCATTGTGCGCCGCTCCCGCTTCCGCCTGCGCAAGGCGCAGGAGCGCCTGCACATCCTCGAGGGATATCTCAAGGCCCTGGACGCCCTGGACGCCGTCATCGCCCTCATCCGCCGCTCCCAGACGGCTGACGAGGCCCGTGGGGGCCTCATGGGCCTGCTGGGCGTGGACGAGGTTCAGGCTGACGCCATCCTCGCCCTCCAGCTGCGCCGTCTGGCTGCCCTGGAGCGCCTCAAGATCCAGCAGGAGGCCGAGGAGCTGCAGGCCAAGGTCGCGGACCTGAAGGACATCATCGCCTCCCCCGAGCGCCAGCGCGGCATTGTCTCCGACGAGCTGGCTGAGATCGTGGAGAAGTACGGCGACGAGCGGCGTACCCGTATCGTGCCCTTCGACGGCGAGATGAGCATGGAGGACCTCATCCCCGAGGAAGAGGTGGTCGTGACCATCACGCGCTCGGGCTACGCCAAGCGCACGCGTACTGACGCCTACCGCTCCCAGCACCGTGGGGGCAAGGGCGTCAAGGGCGCTGCACTGCGTGAGGACGACGTCGTCGACCACTTCTTCGTCACCACCACCCACCACTGGCTGCTCTTCTTCACCAACCTCGGCCGGGTCTACCGGGCCAAGGCCTACGAGCTTCCTGAGGGCGGGCGTGACGCCAAGGGTCAGCACGTGGCCAACCTGCTGGCCTTCCAGCCCGGCGAGGAGATCGCCCAGGTCATGGAGCTCAAGGACTACGAGCAGGCCGACTTCCTGGTGCTGGCGACCAAGCGTGGCCTGGTGAAGAAGACGCGCCTGAGCGAGTACGACTCCAACCGCTCCGGCGGCGTCATCGCGATCAACCTGCGTGAGGACGCGGATGGCAACCCTGACGAGCTCGTCTCGGCGCGGCTGCTGTCCGAGGGCCAGGACCTCCTGCTGGTCTCCCGCCACGGCCAGTCCGCCCGCTTCCACGCCTCCGACGACGTCCTGCGGCCCACCGGCCGCGCCACGAGCGGCGTGACCGGTATGCGGTTCCGTGACGGCGACTGGCTGCTGGCGATGGACGTCGTCGACCCGCAGTGGACTGACGCGGACCTGTTCGTGGTCACTGAGGGCGGTTACGCCAAGCGCACCAACGTGGCTGAGTACCCGACCAAGGGCCGTGGCGGCCTGGGGGTCAAGGTTGCCAACCTGGTGGAGGAGCGCGGCGACCTTGTGGGCGCGCTGGTCACGGCGCCCAGCGACGAGGTGCTGTGCATCATGGAGTCGGGCAAGGTGGTGCGCTCCCGTGTGGACGAGGTCTCGGTGACCGGCCGCAACACCCAGGGCGTCACCTTTGCCAAGCCCGACGACGGCGACCGCATCATCGCCGTCGCCCGGAACACCGAGCGCGAGCTTGACGGCGACGACGAGCCTGCCGCTCCTGCGGATCAGGCTCAGGACGCGGTAGCGTTGAGCGAGGACGACGAGAGTGAGGACCAGGCATGAGCAAGCCGGAAACCCGCCACCCTGCCGGTGAGTCCGGCACGGCAGACAGCGCCGACATCGCCCAGATGCCGAGCTCATCGACCAAGCCTACGGTGACCGGTCCGCGCCGGGTGCGACTGGCCCTGACCCGGGTCAGCCCCTTCTCGGTGATGAAGGTGGCCTTCCTGCTGAGCGTGGCCGGGGGCATCATGCTCGTGGTGGCAGCAGCCTTCGTGTGGTTCATGCTCGACGCCATGCACGTGTTCTCCACCATCCAGAACCTGGTGGGTACGGTGATGGAGTCGGAGTCGAACTCCTTCACCGCGCTGCTGGAGTACATGAAGTTCTCCCGGGCTGTGTCCATGGCGACGATCATCGCCGTCATCAACATCATCCTGACCACGGCGCTGGCGACCGTGGGCGCTTTCCTCTACAACGTGACCGCGGCACTCGTCGGTGGGGTTCATCTCACACTGGCAGACGAGTGATTGGATTTGGTCACCTGAGATCGGGTGGGTTAATCTCTTCCGGTCGCAAGGGCCTATAGCTCAGTTGGTTAGAGCGCATCCCTGATAAGGATGAGGTCGCTGGTTCGAGTCCAGCTAGGCCCACCACCCGCGGTGGAACGATGAGGAGGGTTCATGAGGAACCGGCCGCTCGTGCTAGCCGCGGTTTTCTTGTCCCTGGCCGGGGCGGGCTACGCCGCCTGGCTCAGGTACGAGTCAGAGCGGATGATCCGGGCGCCGTGGACTGAGGTCGACTGAGTCCGGCCAGGCACGGGATCGCTGCGACAACTACATCGGGGCCATGGCGCAATTGGTAGCGCACCTGCTTTGCAAGCAGGGGGTTACGGGTTCGAGTCCCGTTGGCTCCACCACCACGATCCCCCGGCCCGCTGAGGTTCCGGGGGATCGTCGCTTCAGGTCCGGAACAGTCGGAACAGCCAAATCTCGCCCGTGCGTGGCGTCCTCACGGCTCCCTTTTCCCTCGGTTGAGGCCCGCGGCAGTCGGTCCCCGGCTCTGAACACCCCGGTGCCCGCCCCATTTTGCTCGGTTGAGGCCCGCGGCAGTCGATTCCATCCCGGGGAGCATAGGGATCGACTGTTAAGGGCCTGAAGTGACGGGAAGTTGGGGGATCGTGGCTCCGGTGCGCACTGACTGCGACTGTTGACGTCCTGAAGTGATGGGGGGAGCAGTTCGTCATCCACACTGTGCACTGCTGTGGTTCCACGCCGTCCCCAGCTGTGGCTCGAGGGATTCTTGTCATTCTCGAGGCGTCATCACTCGCAATTGTCCCCAGCTGTGGAAAGGCCTGTGGAGAACTACACGAATGTCATTCCACAGGGTTACCCACAGATGTGGAGGAATAACATCGCTGTGCTTCGGCTGGCCTGTGGATAACGTGGGGGACGAGTGACGGCGCCTGAGAAAAAGGGCTCGGACGCCACGAGGCGCCCGAGCCCTTCGATCGCAGAACCGAGTCACACGAGGAGGTACTTCACCGCAATCAGTGCTACCAGCCCCAGCGCGACTCCCACGCTCCCCCACACGGCCACGGCGCTCCGGCGCTGGCGCGGCGCCCGGGCGTACAGGGAGGCCACCGCCAGGCCGGTCAGCAGGCCACCCAGGTGCCCCTGCCAGGAGATCCCAGCCCCAAGCACCGAGATGACCAGGTTGACCGCCAGCAGACCGAGGATCGCGGAGGTGTCCCGGCCAAAGCGCCGCTGGATGAGGAATACGGCCGCGAACAGCCCGAACACCGCACCTGAGGCTCCCACCGTGAGCGTGATCCAGGATGCCGAGCCTGGTGAGGACAGCAGGTAGATCGCCGTCGACCCTCCCAGGGCGGACAGCGCGTAGAGCGCGGCGAAGCGCCAGCGCCCGAGCAAAGGCTCCAGCGCGCTGCCACAGACCCACAGCGCCCACATGTTGAAAGCCAGGTGCATGAGCGAGCCGTGGAGGAAGGCGGTGGACAGGAACCGCCAGGGCTGAGACAGCGCGACCACGGGCGCGAAGCCGAAGTCCGTGGTCAGGGAAGGGCGCAGCATCTGGATCACGTAGACGACCACGCAGGCCGCGATCAGCCCGGTCGTGATGCGCGCGTCCTGCACTGCCACTGCCCCGAGCACCGTGCGCGTGGGACGCCGCCGCTGCTCGGCCGAACGCACGCAGTCCACGCAGTGGATGCCGACGGCGCTGGGCACCTGGCACTGTGGGCAGGCCGGCCGGTCGCAGCGCTGGCAGCGCACGTAGGAAACCCGGTCAGGGTGGCGTGGGCACACCGGCTGAGTGCCGTTGGCGTTGGAGGCGGCGGGAAGGTCCTGGCTCATGGACGACTCCTTCGGTCAGATGTGGACGACGCCGTCGGACCGGCTGGTCCGACGGCGTCGGCTCAAGATCAGTGGGCACGCCTGTGGTGGCCCCACACGGTCAGTCGCAGCTACTTCTGGACCGTCACCGAGGTGATGACGACGTCCTCCAGCGGGCGGTCACGCGGGTCAGTGGGGACAGCGGAGATCGCGTCGACCACCTTGCGCGAGGCCTCGTCCGCCACGGTGCCGAAGATCGTGTGCTTGCCCTGGAGCCACTCGGTGGGACCGGTGGTGATGAAGAACTGGGAGCCGTTGGTGCCCTTGCCGAAGCGGCGCCCGGCGTTGGCCATCGCCAGCACGTAGGGGGAGGCGAAGGTCAGCGAGGCGTCGATCTCGTCGTCGAAGACGTATCCGGGGCCGCCGGTGCCGGTGCCCAGCGGGTCACCGCCCTGGATCATGAAGCCGGGGATGACGCGGTGGAAGATGACGTTGTCGTACAGAGGAGCGTTGGACTCCTCACCGGTCCGCGGGTCCGTCCAGGTCTTTTCGCCGGTGGCCAGGCCCACGAAGTTCGAGACGGTCTCAGGGGCCTGCTCGGGGAAGAGCTCGAGGCGAATGTCGCCGAGGTTGGTGTGCAGTGTCGCTTCCATGGGCCACATCGTTGCACGCGGGCGCGGCGTCATGGACCGATGACCCCAGATGGAGGCACAGTGTTCACCCCAGGCAAAACAAGGTGACCGTTCTCAGGCGGCTGCCGGCCAGGAGTGGGACCATAGGCTTCAGTCATCATGTGCATGACCGATGTCTCTCTCAGCTAGGAGAAGCCGTGGCTTTCAAGAAGAAGATCGAGAAGAACCTTGACACTGACCAGCTGCGCGCGGAGGCTGCCGCATTCGCGGAGAACGTCGCCGAGCAGGCTGAGCGCGCCGCCGAGTGGGTTGCCCCGCACGTGGTCAAGGCGCGCAAGGACCTGGCTCGTGTGGCCGCCGGCGCTCAGGAGCGCCTGGAGCCGGCCTACACAGAGGCTCGCACCCGCGTGGTCGAGGACTACCTGCCGCGTGCCCAGCGCGCCGCGTCAGCCGCTCAGGCTGCTGCTCAGGCGCCCGGCACCGTGACCGAGCGTGCTCAGCGCGCCGCTGAGGCCGCCCGCCTGGCCGCCGTCGAGGCTCCCAAGCCCCGCAAGTCCCACCGCTTCCTCAAGTGCCTGGGATGGACCACCCTGGCTGCTGGTGCTGCTGCCGCGGCCTACGTGGTGTGGCGTCGCAGCCAGCCCGTTGAGGACCCGTGGGCCGAGGAGTACTGGGCCGACTCTGACGACTTCGACGCCGCCGAGGCTGTCCAGGACGTCAAGGACCAGGCTACCGAGGTTGCTGAGGCTGCCGCGGACAAGGCCGAGGAGCTCAAGGACAAGGCGGCCGACGCTGTCGAGGACCTCAAGGACGCTGTCGAGGACTGAGCCTGGCGTGCGCACGCGCCTGTTCACCACGCGGCCCACGGGGTCATAGGGCGAGACGAGCCTGGCGCGTTCAGGTGCCTGTTCTCTCACGGTCTCGGGCCGGTACGCATGGACGTACCGGCCCGAGACCTGTTTGAGGCCTGTCTCTTGCCTGTGCTGGCGCCGCGGCCCGCCCTTTGCTGACCCCGCCCCGCCCTGCGGTTGCTGCCTCTCCCCTGCGGTTGCCATCTGTGCCAGCCCGTCGTTACCTCTGCGTCGCGGTCGTGGCCCCTGCACGCAGCCGCTACCCCTGCCGGTGCTTCGCTACCCCTACGCCACGGTCGCTACCCCTTCGCTTCCTTTGCTACCCCCTAGCGCGCGCTAGGGGGTAGCGGACGACGCGAAGAGGTAGCGATGGTCAGAAGGGGGTGGCGAAGGTGGGCAGTGGGTAGCGGCGGGAGTGGGTTTGGGCCGTGCAATCGGAGGTCGGTGGTCGTGATGGGGTGGCGGACGACGCCGAGGGATAGCGATGGTGGGGGAGAGGTAGCTGTGACGACGGGGTTGGTGGGCAAGAGGGGGTGGTGATGGGGAGGAGAAGGTGGCGACGGGCAGGAGAGGACGGCGACGGGCAGGATGGGGTAGCGGACGGCGCGAAGGGATAGCGCCAGGAATGGGGTTGGTGCGCGATACGAGGGCACGAGCCACGCCTAGGCTTGGCTCATGACCCACGCGCTTCCCGCCGCCATGACTCCCTTGACCCACGCCGCCACCGAGGGCTCCCCCGTCCTCATGCCCCAGCTGGGCCTGGGTACGTACAAGATCAGCGACGACGCCGTCCAGCCCGTGGTCGAGCAGGGCCTGGAGATTGGCTACCGCCACCTGGACACGGCCCAGATGTACGGCAACGAGGCCGGTGTGGGACGCGCGATAGCGGCGATTGGCCTGCCGCGCGAGGAGCTCTTCGTGACCTCCAAGCTGGACAACCCCCACCACGCGCCTGCGGACGTAGCTCGAACCTTCGAGGAGACCATGGAGCGCCTGGGTCTGGAGGTCCTCGACCTCTTCCTCGTCCACTGGCCGCTAGCCAAGGCCCCCGGGCTCTCGCTGGAGCGAACCTGGGAAGCCATGATCAGGCTGCGCGAGAGCGGGCGCGTGCGCGCCATCGGCGTCTCGAACTACCAGGCGGACCACCTCAGGACGATCATCGAGGCCACGGGTGTGGTCCCGGCCGTCAACCAGATCGAGATCCACCCCTACCTTCAGCAGCGCCAGATGCGCGCTGTGCACGAGGAGCTCGGCATCGTCACCCAGTCCTGGTCGCCGCTGGCCCGCGGCCTCATGGTGAGTGACCCGGTGGTCCAGGCGGTGGCACGTGAGCTGGAGGTCAGCCCCGCCCAGGTGGTGGTGCGATGGCACCTGCAGCATGGGCTGGTGGTCATCCCCAAGTCCGTCCACGCCGAGCGTCTGCGCGCCAACGCGCAGGTCTTCGGATTCAGCCTCAGTGCCGAGCAGATGGAGCAGCTGGACTCCTTGGAGCGCGGCCACCGCACCGGATCCCACCCGGACACGATGCAGCTCTAGCGCCGCTACTGCGCCGCTACCGCGCTCAGGGCCGACGGCGCAGGGCGGCTCGCGCCCTCATGCTCACTTCCAGCGCAGGAGCCCCAGGAACCCGGCCATGATGATGAGGAAGCCGATGTAGAGGTTGCCGTTGACCAGCCAGTCGCTGGCGTGGTGGGCGGTGAAGTAGGGGATCGGGTACTGGCCCTTGAACAGGTAGGTGACTACCACCCACAGCAGACCCACGCACATCAGGCCCACCATCGTGGGGGCGTACCAGCGCGGCGAGCCGGTCTCCTTGACCTTGGTGGGGACGCGCGAGACCCGGTTGGCGGCAGCGCGCGAGGCCTCCAGGCGCTCACGCTCCGCAGCCGCAGCCTTGGCCGGGTTGCCGGAGCGCGCCGGGTCCTTCTTCTTCTCGCTCACGCGGGTCTCCTCGCAGACAGGACGACCGGGCAACCCGGTCGCGTGTTTTCAGCATGGTCCGTGCACAGCCTAGGCCATCCCGGCCGCGGGCCTGAACGCGCCAGGCGGCCTGTTGGTACGACGTCGTGGCCTTGGTCGCCCCGGGGCCGCCATCTGGGCCTGTCCCCGAGGACTGCCGGCCCGCAACGCCGCCGGTGGGCCAGCAGCGGCTCCGAGCCTGCGCATCGTCGGCGCACAGCCAGGTGACAGTCAGACGGCGGTCAGCAGACGTGGTGGTAGGTCTCCTGCGGGCCCGGAATGAGTCTCACGCAACGTGGCGGCGGCCGATATCGCGGTCTCGGGCTCCTAGACTGACGGGCGGAACACCTATCCAGGAGGCCAGATGTCGTCTCGCTGTCGCCACCAGCGTGCCCGCAAGCGCGGGTCGCTCGACGTCGCCATCCAAAGCGTCGGAGAGCTCCTCATCACCGCGGGGCTCGTCATTGCCCTCTTCCTCGTGTGGCAGTTGTGGTGGACCGGCATCGGGGCGACCAAGCTCGCCAACGAGCACAAGGCGGCCTTCCAGCAGACCCAGGTGGAGTCCCCGCGCGTGGAGGGGACCAAGCACACGGACGCTCCCCCGGTGCCCGCCCAGGTGGGCTACGGCCAGACCATCGGCATGCTGATCGTCCCCAAGTGGTACGGCATCACGAACAACAACATGCCGATCCAGGAGGGCACCGGCGCTGACGTCCTCGACCAGGCAGCGGCCGGCCACTACACGGACACCCAGCAGGTCGGCGAGGTCGGCAACTTCGCCATCGCCGGCCACCGCCGCACCAACGGCAACTCCTTCCGGCGGATTGACCTGCTGGAGGAGGGCGACGAGATCATCGTCGCCACCAAGGACACGTGGTACGTCTACACGGTGACCTCGCACGAGATCGTCCTGCCTGAGGCGGTGGAGGTGATCGCCCCGGTCCCCGGTGACCCGAGCGTGGCGCCGACCGAGCGGTACATCACGCTGACCACCTGCCACTCCCTGACCACCGGCGAGTGGGGCAACGACCACCGGTGGATCGTCCACGCGAAGTTCTCTTACTGGATGCCACGTTCCGAGGGTCGTCCCGCCTCGGTGCTCAATGACCCGGAGGTCAACTGATGTACGGATGGATCTGGCGACACCTTCCCGGCCCGGGTTGGCTGAAGTTCTTCGAGGCGCTCATCCTCATCGCGGCCGTGGTGCTGCTGCTCTTCCAGGTGGTCTTCCCCTGGGCCAACGAGACCTGGCACCTGTCCGGTAACGCGACCGTCTAGCCCGGTTCTCGCTGACCCGCGGCGGAGCCGGCTGGCGTCCAGCGCATAACGGGCCGCTCGGCTCAAAGACCGCGAGCCTGCTGAGCCCCCAGCTGCCGCTGTGCAGACCTACTGAAAGGCCCCCAGCATCACGCTGGGGGCCTTTCAGTGTCTCCTCGCGGGCGGACCCGCAGAATCTCGACCTGAGGAGCCTCAGAGCTCAGGACCTCACAAGTTCAGCCTCAGGACCTCAGGAGCTGGGCCGGCCGGTCGCCCGAGAGTCGGAGGAGGTGGTGACGGTGATTGCCGTGTCCTTGCCGAGCACGGAGCCTGGGTTCGGGCTCACGGAGGTCACGACGCCGTCGTTCGGCCCCTGGATCGTGATGCTCGTGAAGCCAGCGGACTGCAGCGCGGCCACGGCCTGGCTACCGGTCATGCCCAGGATGTTGGAGGGGACGGTCGCGGTGGTCGGCGCGCCGGAGGAGACTACGAGGGCCACCTCGCTACCGCGCTGCACGCTCACACCCGTGCCCGGATCCGTGCGAATGACCTGACCGGCGGCGTAGTCCGTGGACTCCTCCTGGGTCACGTTGCCCACCGCGAGCCCGGCCTCCTGCAGGGCGGAACGCGCCTGCTCCTGGGTCAGTCCCACCAGGCCGTCAGGAACGGCGGTCTGACCGGTGGAGAGCACGAGGTCGATCGTTTCTCCGCGCGAGACGGAGGTGCCCGCCACGGGGTCGGTGCGGATGACGTTGTCCTTGTCCACCGTGCCCGAGTCCTCGGTGGTGACGTTGCCGACCTTGAGGCCGGCCTCCTCCAGGGCCTGCTTGGCCTCGTCCTGCGTCTTGCCGGACACGTCCGGGACGTCGACCATGGCCGAGCCGGAGGAGAAGTGGACGGTGACCTGGGCTCCCAGGACCGCGGAGGTCCCGGCACCGGGATCCGAGGAGACCGCCAGGCCCTCCTCGATGTTGTCCGAGGCGACGTCGTCGCCACGGCGGTAGACCAGGCCAGCGTCCTCGATGGCGCGCTTGGCCTCGGCCTCCGTCATGTTCTTCACGTCCGGCACGGGAGCGCTCGTGGCGGTCGCGGTGGCTGAGGGATCGGGGTCCGATCCGGAGAAGTAGCCGGAGGCGGCCAGGCCGATCACGGTGCCCAGGCCCACGATCATGAGCACGATGAGCAGCCAAATCCACCAGGGCCGGCGCGTGCGTGGCTCCTCGTCCTCCTCCTCACCCGGCAGGTCGAGCGGCGCAGGAGCCGCCGGGATCGTGGTGGTGGCCGGCGCGGGCACGGAATCCAGGACGGTGGTGGACTGGTTCCAGGTGTCCGTGGTCGGCGCGCTCACGGGCAGACCACGGGCGGCGGCCAGCAGGTCGGCGCGCATGTGAGCGGCGTCCTGGTAGCGGTCGTCGCGGTTCTTGGCCAGGGCCTTGAGCACCACGCGGTCCAGGGACTCGGGGATGTCGGCGGCGATGGACGACGGCGGACGCGGCACCTCGCGCACGTGCTGGTAGGCGATGGCGACGGCGGAGTCCCCGGTGAAGGGGGGCACGCCGGTCAGCAGCTCGTAGAGCAGGCAGCCGGTGGAGTACAGGTCGCTGCGGGCGTCGACGATCTCCCCGCGCGCCTGCTCGGGGGACAGGTACTGGGCGGTGCCCACCACGGCGTGGGTCTGAGTGACCGTGGCCGTGGAGTCCTCGATTGCCCGGGCGATGCCGAAGTCCATCACCTTCACCGCGCCGGTGGAGGTGAGCATGATGTTGCCGGGCTTGATGTCACGGTGGACGATTCCGGCACGGTGGGAGTACTCCAGGGCGTCGAGCACGCCCGTGACGATCTCCACCGCCTCGGAGATCGGCACGGCCTCACCCTCGCCGAGCAGCTCGCGCACGGTGTGCCCCTCGACGTACTCCATGACGATGTAGGGCACGGAGTGGACCGAGCCGTCCGGCGCGGTCAGCTCCTCCTCACCCGAGTCATAGACCGCCACGATCGCCGGGTGGTTGAGGGCGGCAGCCGACTGCGCCTCACGGCGGAAGCGGGCCTGGAAGGTGGAGTCGCCGGCGATGTCAGAACGCAGCAGCTTGATCGCGATGATGCGGGACAGGCGCTTGTCGTACCCGAGGTGGACCTCGGCCATGCCGCCGCGGCCGATCAGCTCACGGATCTCGTAACGGCCCGCGAGGACCTGAGGAAATTGGCCGGTCACAGTGCCTCCTTCGGTGACGTGACAGATGAGGTAGCGCCGGACCCTGGAGCGCTGTGTGCTGTGGCCAGGGTACCGATCGTGATGATGAGGACAAGGGCGGCGACGAGACCGAGGACGATGAGCGCCGAGATCCGGGTGGGCAGGCCGAGCAGCCCGTTGCCGCTGGAATGGCGCGGAGCCGGCTCATCGAGGGCCGCCTCGGTGCGCGTGCGTGCGGCGACGGCGCTGCGGGTGCGCCAGGCCGCGGGGATCTGCCGGGTGGGCACGTGGGTGCCGGCGGTGGCCTCCCGACGTCGGCGCGCGCCGGGGCGCGAGGGCGGGGCGGTGGTGGCGGCGCCGTCGTTCCTGGGCGGGGAGGAAGGGCGGCCGGTGGCCACCCACGACAGCTGCCCACGCGGGTCCCAGGACTCCTTGGGCAGGTGGATGACGATGCGGTCCAGGCGGCGGGCGACCTCGCGCGCCGAGCGAGGACGGGCGCCGGGGTCCTTGGCCAGCAGCTCCATGACGATCTCGCGGACCTCAGGGTTGGTGGCGTCGGGCAGCGGCGGGACCGGCTGGTTGACGTGGGCGAAGGCGATATCCACCTGCGTGGCGCCGGTGAAGGGCCGGTGGCCCACCAGGGCCTCGTAGGCGATGACCCCCAGGGCGTACAGGTCACCGGCGGGGGTGGCCATATGGCCCATGGCCTGCTCGGGGGACAGGTACTGGGCGGTGCCCATGACCATGCCGGTGGCGGTGAGCGGACGCTGGTGGACGCCGGTGGAGATGCCGAAGTCGGTCAGCTTGGCCAGGCCCTCGCGGTTGATGAGGATGTTGGAGGGCTTGACGTCGCGGTGGACGACGCCGGCGTCGTGGACCACCTGGAGCGCGCGAGCCACCTGGGCCAGGATCGGCAGGATCTCGGCGGCCTGCATGGTGCCCTGCTCGGACAGGATGTCAGACAGCGCGCGGCCCTGGACCAGCTCCATGATGATCCAGCCCGAGCCGTCGCGCTCACCGGAGTCCAGGACGACGGCGAGGTTGGGGTGGCGCAGGCCGCGGGAGTTGGCGGCCTCCGCGCGCAGGCGGGACAGGAAGATCTCGTCACCGGTCAGCTCAGGGCGCAGGATCTTGGCGGCCACGGCGCGCCCCGAGCGCAGGTCGGTGGCGCGCCAGACCTCACCCATGCCACCCAGGGCGATGCGTTCGACGAGCTCGTAGCGCCCCTGGAGCTCCATCCCGACGTGTGGTCTCACTGGTCCACCGCCGCGTCGATGACTGAGGCCGCGATCGGGCCGGCCACGGAGCCGCCGGTACCCGAGCTCGCGGTCTGCTCCCCGCCGTCGAGCACGACGGCCAGGGCGATGGAGGGCTTGGTGATGTCCGTGCCCGCGAAGCCGATGAACCAGGTCACCGGGCCGCCGGTCTCGGAGCCGGTCTCCGCGGTGCCCGTCTTTCCGGCCACGCTCACCCCGGCCACCTGGGCCGAGGTCCCGGTGCCCTCGGAGACCACCTGCTGCATGAGAGCGGAGAGCTGGGAGGCGGTGTCCTGGCTGATAGGGGTGCGCAGGGAGGTCGGGGTGGTGGTGGACACGACGTTGAGGTCGGAGTCCAGGGTCTGGGAGACGAGGTACGGCTTCATCTGCACCCCGTTGTTGGCGATCGTGGAGGCGACCATCGCCATCATGAGCGGGGTTGCGCGCACCGAGGCCTGGCCGATTCCCGCCATGGCCGTCTGCGCGGCCGAGGAGTTGGCCGGGTAGGTCGAGGGCGTGACGGAAAGCGGGATGGACAGGGAGGAGTCGAAGCCCCAGGCGCGGGCCTCCTGGCCCAGGGCGTCGTCGCCCACGTCCATCGCCAGCTGGGCGAAGGGCGTGTTGCACGAGTGGGCGAAGGCGTAGGCCAGCGTCACCGTGCCGTTGCCGCAGGACTCCCCTGCGTAGTTGGACAGGGCGTGGTTGGTCTGGGGCAGGGTGAGAGTGTCCGGGGCGGCGACCTCGGTGTCCGCAGTCGCCTTGCCGGCGCGCAGTGCCGCGGCGACGGTGAGCACCTTGAAGGTTGATCCCGGCGCGTACAGGTCCCCGGCGATGGCCCGGTTGGTCAGCGGCTTGGACTTGTCCGCGGTCAGGGCGTCCCAGGCCTCCTGGGCGGTGGCGCCGTCATGGGAGGCCAGCAGGTTGGGGTCGTAGGAGGGGGAGGAGACCAGGGCCTTGATCGCGCCGGTGGCGGGGTCCAGGGCGACGACTGCGCCGCGCCGGCCGCCCAGGGCGTCCCAGGCCGCCTGCTGGACCTGGGGGTCGATGGTCAGCTCCAAGGCGCCGCCCTGCTGGGTGCCGCCGGTGATGAGGGACTTGATACGCGAGGACAGCAGCGAGGGGTCCTGCCCGTTGAGCACGGAGTTCTCAGCCCGTTCCAGCCCGGTCATCGAGGCGAAGTAGGTGGAGAAGTAGCCGGTCAGGGGGGCGTAGAGAGGGCCGTTGGCGTAGGTGCGCTGGTAGGCGTAGGCGTCATCAGAGGGCTCGGAGTCAGCGATCGTCTCCTCGCCGACGATGATCGGCCCGCGGTCGGTGCCGAACTCGGCGTAGACGGTGCGTGAATTGCGCGAGTCCGTGGTCAGTGTGCCCTGCGAGGAGGAGGACTCCCACAGGGCCGGGCGGGCCAGGCCCTGGACCGAGGTCAGCGAGGCAGACAGCGCCAGGAACATGATGAGGACCAGGACGGTGACTTGGTGGATCTGACGGTTCACGGCCTGGCTCCCTTCACGATGGTGGTGGGCTGGTCATCCTGCGAGGCCTGCGGGCCGCTGGCCGAGGAGGTACCGGTAGCCGGCTCGGCCTTAGTCTCCTTGGCTGACGCGGTCTCCTTGGCTGACGTGGCGGTCTCGGCGGTCTCAGCGTCCAGGACGGCCCGGCGGATGGAGCTGGGCAGCTCGGCGGTGTCGATGATGCGCGGGGCGGAGGTCACCGGGCGCCGCGCGGCGTCAGACAGGCGCACCAGCAGGGCCAGGATGATCCAGTTGGCGATGAGGGAGGAGCCGCCGTAGGCCAGGAAGGGCGTAGTCAGGCCGGTCAGCGGGATGAGGCGCGTGACGCCGCCGACCACCACGAAGACCTGCAGGGCAATGGTGAAGGACAGTCCCACCGCCAGCAGCTTGCCGAAGCCGTCACGCAGGTGCATCGCGGTACGCAGGCCGCGCTGGACCAGGATGAGGTAGAGCATGAGCAGAGCGAGCGTGCCCGTCAGCCCCAGCTCCTCGCCCAGTGAGGCCACGATGAAGTCCGAGTTGGCGAAGGTGACGAGGTTGGGGTAGCCCTGGCCCCAGCCGGTGCCCAGCAGACCCCCCGAGGCCATGCCGAACAGGCCCGTGACCAGCTGCCAGGAGCCGCCGGGAGCGTTGTAGACCTCCGGGTCCATGGCGTCCAGCCACGCGGAGAAGCGCTGCTGGACGTGGGTGAGGTGCGTGGCGGCGAACCAGGCGGCGGGGGCGAACAGCGCGGCGCCAATAATCAGCCAGCTGGGGCGGTCCGTGGCCACGAAGAGGGTGACCACGAACAACCCGAACAGCAGCAGCGAGGAGCCGAGGTCGCGCTGGAGGACGAGCACGGCGATGGAGACGCCCCACACGACGAGCAGGGGAACCAGGTGACGCGCTCGCGGGAGGTTGAGGCCCAGGATCCGGCGCCCAGCCAGCGCCAGGTTGTCCCGGTTGGCCACCAGGAAGGAGGCGAAGAAGATCGCCAGCAGCACCTTGGTCAGCTCAGCGGGCTGGAAGGACATGGGGCCCACGTGGATCCAGATGCGGGCGCCGTAGATCTCCGTGCCCAGGCCCGGCACGAAGGGCAGCACGAGGAAGACCAGTCCGCCGGCCATGGCCCACCTGTCCCAGCGGCGCAGGAGCCGGTAGTCACGCATGAGCAGCACCAGGCAGAACAGGAGGACTCCTAGCCCGGTCCACATGGCTTGCCTGACGGAAAAGCCGTGGGCCTCGCCCAGGCGCTCGTAGGACAGGTCCAGGCGCTGGATCATGGCCAGGCCGATGCCGTTGAGGGCCACCGCGATGGGCAGCAGGGTCGGGTCGGCCCAGGGGGCGGTGCGGCGTACCCACAGGTGCACCAGGGCAGTGATGACCACAACCACGCCAGCGATCGGCAGCAGCTGGGCGGGGGAGGAGCCGGAACGGTTGAGCGCCGTCAGGGCGTAGCCGCCCAGGCCCAGGGCCAGGGACAGCACCAGCAGGCCAGCCTCGGCCCAGCGGCCGGAGTGGGTCATGGGTGAGAAGGAGGCCGCGGGGGTCGTTGCAGGGGAGCCGGCAGCGAGCTCAGAGGAGGACATTGCTGCGCCCTACTGTCCTGTGGCGGCGTCAGTGGGAGGCGGAGTGACCTCAACGGGGTCTGAGGTGGCCATCTGGTCCGCAGGGCTGGGGGTGGCGGTGGCTTCCTCGGTCACGCGCGCCGAGACAGTCTCGCGGACGTACTTGCGGGCCTCGACCAGCGAGGGCTGGGCGACGGTCTCCTCCAGGCGCTCTAGCATGCGCTCATCGAGATCGGCCAGGGCCGGCTCGTTGTAGGTCTGCACGAGGTGGCTGAGGGAGAAGGGCCCCAGGGTCTGGGGAATGCCCTGGAAGATGGCAACCTTCCCGTCGGCCGTCGTGACGTAATACTGCGTCTGGGTCCACATGTAACCGCTGACTCCGGCCACGACCAGCGCGACCAGGACGGCCAGTGAGGCCAGGGCGGTGCGTAGGCGGTGACGACGCCGGGCGCTGCGGTGGCGCTCGGCCTCGGCGGCCAGAGCCTCCTCCTGGGCAGAGTCAGGGGAAGTGGCTGAGGCCTCGCCGTCCGCCTCCAAGCCGGCTACCAGTGCGGCAGCCTTGGCTGCGGGGGTGGCAGGGGCCGGGGCTGCGCTGACGCCGTCGGCGGCCAGGCGCTCGCGGTGGACGGAGGCGGAGCCCACCACCTGCGGCTCCATCTGCGGGGTGGGATCGTCCTCGACGACGTCGAAGACGACGGCGGTGATGTTGTCCGGCCCGCCGGCTCGCTCAGCGAGGTCGATGAGCTGGTCCGCGGCCAGGGCCGGGTCCTCCACGCCGGCGAGGACCTCGCCGATCGTGGCGGCGGTGACGGGGCCGGACAGGCCGTCCGAGCACAGCAGCCAGCGGTCACCGGGCACGGCCTCGCGGATGGACTCGTCGAGCTGGACCTCGCCGTCGGCGTCGCCCAGGACGCGCAGGAGGACGGAGCGCTGGGGGTGCTGGCGCGCCTGCTCGCGGGTCAGGCGCCCGGTCTCCACCAGGTACTCCACGAAGGTGTGGTCCGTGGTGACCTGGGTGAGCTCGCCCTCGCGCAGGAGGTAGGCGCGCGAGTCCCCCACGTGGACCATGGCCAGCTTGTTGCCGCTACGCATGACGGCTACGCACGTGGTGCCCAGGCCGGCCAGGTCCGGCTCGGCGGTGGAGCGGGCCACGAGGTCCGCGTGGGCCTCCTGGATGGCACCGCGCAGCAGGCCGAGCAGCTCGCCGGCCTGGTGGGAATCGGCGTCTAAGGGGATGAGGTGGCTGATGGCCACGGCTGAGGCGATGTCCCCGCCGGCAGGGCCTCCCATGCCGTCGCACATGGCCATCAGGTGCGGCCCGGCGTAGGCGGAGTCCTGGTTGGAGGCACGCACGAGCCCGACTGAGCTGCGTGCGGCGTAGCGCAGGGAGATGGTCATGGACGCAGCTCCAGGGTTGTCTGGCCGATCCTGACGGGCACACCCACTGAGAGCTCAGCGGTTCCGGTCACGCTCTGGCCGGCCAGGGTGGTGCCGTTGGTGGAGCCGAGGTCCTCCAGCCACCACGTGCCGTCCTTGGGGAAGATGCGCGCGTGGCGGGAGGAGGCGTAGGAGTCCTCCAGCACCAGGGTGCAGGAGGGGGAGCGTCCGATGGTGATGGAGGTGGGGGACAGGGGCACGGTCGAGCCAGCCAGTGGGCCCTCGGTGATGACCAGGCGCGAGGCCTGGCGACGTCGTGAGCGCGCGGCGGGCTTCGACGTCGTCTTCTCGCCGGAGCGGCGCAGGCTGAGCGAGCGTGGGGAGCCTGGTGCGACGTCACGGCGCAGGGTGCGCAGGACGAGGAGCACAAGGACCCACAGCAGCGCCAGGAAGCCGAACCTGGCGAGGGTGAAGGCGAGCTCGCTCACCGGTTGACCCCGGAGGAGTGCGTGCCGTCCCAGAACATGATGCGGGTGCGGCCGACGGTGAGCGTGTTGCCGTCCAGCAGGGTGGCGGCGTCGATCCGGTGACCCTCGACGTAGGTGCCGTTGGTCGAGCCCAGGTCCGTGGCGATGGCGTGGCCCTGGGTGAGACGGATCTCCAGGTGGCGGCGCGAGACGCCGGAGTCGTCGACGACGATATCCGCCTCTGAGCCGCGGCCGATGACGGTGACGGGGCCGGTGAGCAGGTAGCGCTGGCCGTCGATGTCCAGGATCGGGTTGGTTGGCGAGGCGGTGGCGGCTGCGGCCGGAGCGGCAGCCCCGCGGCGGGTCGAGGACTCGACCTCGATGGCCGGGGAGGACAGGGCGTCGTCAGCCACGAAGGTGACCTGGACGGGGCCGACGAAGGAGTAACCCTGCTCGCTGGCGTGGGAGGTGGCGACCTCCTCCATCTGGCGGACCATCTCGTCACGGCCCCAGGCGTCGACTCGGTCGACGTCCGAGGGGGAGAGGCGGATGCGGAAGACGTTGGGGACCACGGAGCGGTCGCGCGCGAAGGAGGCGGCGCGCTTGTCCATGGTCTCGCGCAGCTTCGAGGCGATCTCGATGGGCTCGACGTCGCCCGAGAAGCGGGACATGGCACGCTCAGCGACGTTCTCCACGCCTTTCTCGAACCTGTCTAGGAACCCCACGTTCCTCACCTCCTGTCAGTGACCGGATGACGGCGACCAATCTGCGCCAATGTCTGGTCACAGTAATACCGTGGCTATCGTAACCGGTGTATCTACGAGCCGGCGGGAGGGTGGCCTGCACGGCAGGCAGGTGACGGGTCTCACCGAGCCAAGGGGGTCGCTGGATTGGACGCGGGGGCCTTGGGGCCGCTATCGTCATCCTCGCTCCAAGCGCGAGTGGCGGAATTGGTAGACGCGCACGGTTCAGGTCCGTGTGAACTTACGTTCATGGGGGTTCGAGTCCCCCCCCGCGCACGATACGGACGAAGGCCCGGATCCTACGAGGATCCGGGCCTTCGTCGTACCTGGGCGAGGTGGGCGAGGGCCTCTGTGGTGGGTTTCGGGGTGG
>OKWK01000180.1_pt1 | contig 55673 bp, 46 predicted proteins | sample 1607181 | NCBI WGS metagenome assembly OKWK01 (sample SAMN07501053, study PRJEB24779) | human gut metagenome | isolation source: stool | host: human infant | place: USA: Pittsburgh, PA
ATAGAGAGTTAGCAAATTGTCGTAAATGGAGAAGTACCATAAAATAGACTTTTATAGAGATTTAGACAATTATCTAAGGTAGAGGGGATTTTCCCAACAATGAAGCCAATAGGAAAAGAAGTTGCAGAAATAAATGCAAATAAAGCAGCAGATGAAAAATTAGCAGTAAAACTTGACCTATCAAAGGTAAAAGTTGAACCACTATTTGAAGAATTTGTAGACTTTGACACTTTCTCAAAATCTGATTTTAGAGTTGTAAAAGTTAAAAACTGTGAAGAAGTTCCAAAATCAAAAAAACTTCTTAAATTCACTCTAGATGACGGAACTGAAGAAGAAAGAACAATCCTATCAGGAATTAAAAATTTCTATTCTGCAGAAGAATTAGTTGGAAAAACTCTTGTAGCAATAACAAATCTTCCACCAAGAAAGATGATGGGAATAGAATCCTGCGGCATGCTATTATCAGCAGTTTGCGATTATGACGGCGAAGAATTATTAAATCTTCTAATGTTAGATGACAAAATCCCAGCAGGGGCAAAATTATATTAATAAAAATTTTATTTATAAAAGTAAAAGGAACTGAGAAAAATTTATCTCAGTTCCTTTTTTTTGCTTATTTTATTTTTTTAATTGTTTTAAGAGATTTAATATTTTAACTAGTAAAACAATTTTAATCACATGTAAGATGGTGTAGGGAATAAGACCTGTTAGGATTGTCATAGTCGCTTCATATTTTTCCATAAAATCACTTCTCCTTAAATATTTCCTTTAATTTATTTAGGATTAAAACTAAAAGTATTATCTCAATTATGTTAAAAAGATATTGGGGCTGAATCATTGTAAGAAATTTTATAATTTGCATTTTAATAATAACCTCCTCCATTAAAAACTACATAGATAGTAAAATCACAAGTTTTTCCGTCTCCATTTTTATATTTTTGGACACTAAAGTACATATTTTTACACACCTATTTAACTCGATTGTAAAAAATTTAAAATTCAGGTAACTTTATCCATTTAACACATTATATCAAAAAAAAAAAAAAAAAAAAATAAAGTAAAGCTGAAAAAAATTTAATGAGGAATATTTTATTAAATTGACAAGAATAAATATTTATAAAGTAATCTACTAACTTCAACTCTTTTTAATTTATGGTATAATTTAAGTGTTAAATTTTAAGTACAAATCGAAAATAAGAGGTGTAATGTGAAAAAAACTATTAGAGATTTTGATTTTAATGATAAAACTGCTCTTGTGAGAGTTGACTTTAATGTTCCTATAAAGGATGGCAAGGTTACTGGCGACGATAGAATAGTAAAAGCTATCCCAACTATTGAATATTTACTTGAAAAGGGTGCAAAAGTTGTCCTCATGAGTCACTTAGGTAGACCTAAGGGAGAATACAAGGAAGAATTTTCTCTTGCTCCTGTTGCCAAGAGGGCGGCTGAACTTTTAAAGAAGGACCTTAAATTTATCCCATCAAAGGAAGTTGTTGACGAAAAAGTTATTGAAGAAGTTAAAAATCTTAAAGGGGGAGAGGTTGCTCTTCTTGAAAATTTAAGATTTGTTAAGGGCGAAGAAAAAAACGACCCTGATTTTGCAAAAAAACTTGCAAGTCTAGGAGATATTTTTGTAAATGATGCCTTTGGAACTGCCCACAGGGCTCACGCTTCAAATGTTGGCGTTACAGAATTTTTGCCTTCCTGCGCAGGCCTTTTAGTTGAAAAGGAAATTAAATATTTTGAAGATGCTCTTAAAAATCCGGAAAAACCTTTTGCTGCAATTCTTGGCGGCTCAAAAGTATCTGACAAAATTGGCGTAATTGAAAATCTATTAGAAAAAGTTGATACTCTAGTAATTGTTGGTGCCATGGCAAATACTTTCTTAAAGTCCAAGGGTCTTGAAGTTGGTAAATCTCTTGTGGAAGATGATAAATTAGATCTTGCAAGAGAAATTATGGCTAAGGCAATTGAAAATCATGTGGAATTAATTCTTCCAAGAGATGTAATTGTTGCTCCAGAACTTTCTGAAAATGCAAAGGGAACTTTAAAGGATGTTGAAGATGTAAGTGAAGATGACATGATTCTTGATATTGGTCGTGAAAGCCTAGAAGAAATAAAGGCAGCTCTTGAAAAGGCAAATACAGTAGTATTAAATGGTCCTTGTGGAGTTTTTGAAATTGAAGAATTTTCTCATGGAACTATAGAACTTGCAAAAATTTTGGCAAGTCTTGATGCCACTGTAATTGTTGGCGGAGGAGATTCTGTTGCTGCAGTGGAAAAGGCAGGCGTTGCCGATAAATTAACTCACATCTCCACTGGAGGCGGTGCAAGTCTTGAAATGCTTGAAGGCAAAAAACTTCCTGGTATAGAGGCAGTTGAAGAAGCATGAGAAGAAAATATATTTGTGGAAACTGGAAGATGAACAAAACTTCCTCTCAAGCAAGAGATTTTGCAGAAAAAATTAATAAATTTGATTTTAAAAATGTAGATGTCCTTCTTGCTCCAAGCTTTGTTGCTCTTGAAAGTTTTAGAAAAAATCTAAGTGAAAAAATTGAAGTAGCTTCTCAAAACCTTTCTCAGTTTAATGACGGTGCCTACACAGGCGAAGTTTCGACTTCCATGTTAAAGGACATTGGAGTAGAAAATGTCATCATAGGTCACTCTGAAAGGCGAGAAAAATTTTTTGAGTCCAACGAAATTGTAAATGCAAAGGTAAAAAAAGCTCTTGCAGATGATTTTCATGTAATTCTATGTCTTGGCGAAGCTCTTGAAGTAAAGGCTGAAAACAAAGAAGTAAATTTCGTAAAAGATGAACTTTTAAAATCCCTTGCTGGTATAGAAAATCTTCAAAATATTACAATTGCCTATGAACCAATTTGGGCAATTGGCACTGGCAAAACTTGTTCAGCTGAAGATGCAGAAAAGATGTGCAGGGAAATTCGCAGCATTATAAATAAAAATTATGGAGAAATTTCTAAGGAAATAAGGATTTTATATGGCGGCTCTGTCAAGCCTTCAAATGCAAAAGAAATATTGTCTCAGGATAATATTGATGGAGTATTAGTTGGTGGAGCAAGCCTTGATGCAGATGATTTTATAGAAATTATAAAAGCAGGTGAAGGCCTATGAAACCAACAATGTTAATAATCTTAGATGGCTTTGGCATAAGGGAAAGTCAAGTTGGAAATGCAGTTAAACTTGCAAAGACGCCAACTCTTGATGAACTTTATAAAAATTCAGCTCATACACAAATTTTTGCCAGCGAAGAATATGTTGGTCTTCCTCATGGACAAATGGGGAACTCTGAAGTTGGTCACTTAAATATTGGTGCAGGCAGAGTAATTTATCAAAATCTTACAAAAATTACTGAAGCCATAAGATCAGGCGAATTTTTTGAAAATCCTGAATTTAAAAAAGCCATAGAAAATGCAAAAAAGAATAATTCAAAAATTCATCTAATAGGACTTGTATCCAAGGGTGGAGTTCACTCACATTTTGACCACCTCTTGGCTCTAATAAAGCTAATGGCAGATGAAGGCATGGAAAAAACTTATATCCACGCAATTACAGATGGTCGTGATGTTTCGCCTCACGCTGCAATAGATGACATAAAAGAGCTTAAAGATGAAATAGAAAAAATTGGCAAGGGAAAAATTGCCACAATTTCTGGCAGATATTATGCCATGGATCGTGACAACAGATGGGAAAGGACAAAAAAATATTACGATGATTTGACTAGTGATTCTGATTTTCTTGAAGAAGATATTTTATCTTATATAAAATCTTCCTATGATAAGGACATCACTGATGAATTTTTGCTTCCTGCAAAATTTGTAAAAGATTCTGAAATAGAAGATGGGGACTCAGTAATAATTTTTAACTTTAGACCTGATAGAGTTAGACAAATTACAAGAGCCCTAGTTGATGATGACTTTAAGGGTTTTGAAAGAGAAAAAATAAATACAACTCTCATTACCATGACAGAATATGACAAAAATATAAAAAATAAATTTGTTGCCTTTAAGGATGAAATTCCAAAGGACACTTTGGGAGAAATTTTAGAAAAAAATAAAATCAAGCAACTTAGAATTGCCGAGACAGAAAAATATGCTCATGTCACATTTTTCTTTAATGGCGGACGTGAAAAACCCTTTGAAGGCGAGGATAGAGTTCTAATTCCTTCACCAAAGGTTGCTACTTATGACTTAAAGCCAGAAATGTCAGCCAATGAAGTGACAGATGCTGTAATTGAAAAATTAAGGGAAGACAAGTATGGAGCCATAATTTTAAATTTTGCAAACACAGACATGGTTGGTCACACTGGTGACTTAAATGCCACAATTAAGGCTGTGGAAACAGTTGATAAAAATTTAGGAAGAATTTTAAAGGTTTTAAAGGAAAAAGATGGCGTTGCAATAATTACTGCAGACCATGGAAATTGTGAATACATGATTGATGAGGAAGGCAATGTAGTTACAAGCCACAGCACAAACCCTGTGCCAGTTTTCCTTTTTAATAAAGATGTAAAACTTAGAACTGGCGGTGCCCTTTGTGACTTATCGCCAACAATTTTAAAGATTATGGGCATTGAAAAGCCAAAACTTATGACGGGCGAAAGTTTATTTTAATTTATAAATTATTTATTTAGGAGGAATTATGAGTTTAATTGATTATGTTTATGCGAGAGAAGTCCTTGATTCAAGGGGAAATCCAACAGTTGAAGTAGAAGTTGGAACAATTAATGGTGGCTTTGGCTCTGCCATTGTGCCAAGTGGCGCCTCAACTGGTATTCACGAAGCTGTTGAACTTCGTGATGGAGAAGAAAGATATAATGGCAAGGGCGTAGAAAAGGCAGTAGCAAATGTAAATGAAAGAATTGCCGAAGAATTAATTTGTTTTGATGTTTTTGACCAACTTGGCATTGATAAAATGTTAATAGAACTTGACGGAACAGAAAACAAGGGCGAACTTGGTGCCAATGCAATTCTTGGAGTTTCCATTGCCGTTGCAAGAGCTGCAGCAAATGAAGCAGGGCTTCCACTTTACCAATATCTTGGTGGAGTAAATGCAAAAACTATACCAATTCCAATGATGAATATAATAAATGGTGGCGAACACGCCGACAACAATGTAGACATCCAAGAATTTATGATTATGCCAATTGGAGCAGAAAACTTTAAGGAAGCACTAAGAATGGGCGCAGAAGTTTATCATGCCCTTAAAAAAGTTTTAAAGGACAAGGGACTTTCAACTGGTGTTGGCGATGAAGGTGGTTTTGCACCAAATCTTGAATCAAATAAAAAAGCCTTCGACTGCATACTTGAAGCAGTAAAAGCAGCAGGCTACGAAGCAGGAAAGGACATTGTCCTTGCCATTGATGCAGCAGCTTCAGAATTTTATGATGAAGATAAGAAAAAATATGTACTTGCAGGAGAAGGACGTGAATTTACAGCAGAAGAACTTTCAAAATTCTATCAAGAACTTGTAAATGAATACCCAATTTATTCCATTGAAGATGGACTTGCAGAAGATGATTGGGAAGGTTGGAAGCACTTGACAGAACTTCTTGGCAACAAGGTTCAATTAGTTGGCGACGACTTTTTCGTTACAAATACAAAGAGACTTCAAGAAGGAATTGAAAAGAAATCTGCAAATTCAATTTTAATAAAATTAAATCAAATTGGAACAATTACAGAAACTCTTGATGCCATAGAACTTGCAAAGAGACATAATTACACAGCAATAATTTCTCACAGATCTGGAGAAAGTGAAGATTCAACAATTGCTGATTTAGCAGTTGCAACAAATGCAGGTTTTATAAAAACTGGTGCACCAGCAAGATCTGAAAGAGTTGCAAAATATAACGAACTTCTTCGCATAGAAGATGAACTAGGTGATCTTGCAATTTATCCTGGCTTTGATGCCTTCTTTAATTTAAAATGAAAATCTATTTTATAAGACATGGCGAGGCAGAAATTTATGCAGATGATGACTTCAAGAGAAAATTAACTACAGTTGGCAAGAGAAAATTAGAGGAAAGTTTTAAAGCCTTTGCAAATAATTTAAAGGACAAAAGATCCTTTAAAATTTACTCCTCACCTCTTGAAAGAGCAAAGGAAACTGCAGAAATTTTGGCAAAACATCTGGACTCAAATTTTGAAGTGAAGGAATATCTTGCCGGAGGAAGAATAAAAGATATTTTAAAAAGCTTAGACCCAGATGAAAATTATATCCTTGTATCACATGAACCCTTTATATCAAATTGGATTTATCAGCTAACAGGCGACATGAAAATAATATCAAGGGGCAGCATAAATTTAGTAGAAATTGATCCAAAGAATTTATAGAATAAAATTTTTAAAACACAAGCACTGGCAAAGACCGGTGCTTTTTTGTTAGGAAAATTTATAAGAGTCTAAAATGATTAGGAATTCTTTTAAAAACCAAAGTGTGATAGAATTTGTTTACAAGATTATGTTAGGTGATTAAATGAAAAAAATAATTTTAATAGAAGATGATGAAATTTTATCAAATCAAATTTATAAATATTTGTCTGCAAACAATTTTGATGTGGAAATTTGTAATTCTTATAAAGAGGCAATAAATAAAATAAATAATTATTTTGACTTGGCGATTCTTGATATAAATTTGCCTGATATTGATGGAATTAACTTATTGAAAATTTTGAGAAACAATAATATCCGTGTCATCATCACAACAGTGAAAAATGATGAGAAATTTATCGTGAGAGCTCTTGACAATGGAGCAGATGATTATATTACTAAGCCTTTTAAACTAGCTATTTTAAGAGCAAGGATTGACAAGACTCTAAGGACTGCTCTTGTAAAAGATGATTTTATTAGCTTTAAAGATCTAAGCCTAAATAAAAATGAAGGATGTTTTTATTATAAAGATGAGAAACTTGATTTAACAGCGCTAGAATTTGAAGTTATGAATTTATTTATAAATAATCCCAATAGAATTTTTACTCGAGAATTTTTATTAGAGAGATTTTGGGATAGAAGAGAAAAGTTTGTCAATGACAATACACTAACTGCCACTATAAAAAGAATTAGAGATAAAAGTGACAGAGATATTATTAAAACAATCCGTGGAATAGGTTATAGGATGGACTGATGATTTATTTATTTTACTTTGTGAGTTTATTTGCTCTATATTATTTTTTAAAGAAAAGACAAAAGAAAAGAATTGAAGAATTGGAAGAACTTATAGATAGGCTGGGAGAAAAAAATTATTCGATTCCCATGGTGCAAGATGACTTTTCAATCCTTGAAGATAAAATTTATAAAATTTTTATAGAACTTGTTGAGGCGAGAGAAAGCCTTGAGATAAATTCAAAAAAACAAATTCAAAACTTAGAAGATATTGCCCATCAAATAAAGACTCCAATTACTTCAATGTTTTTTGATTTGGAGATGATCAATAAGGATGAGGACAATAAAAAAGAAATTGAAGGACTTGAGCTTCAACTTGAAAGGCTTAATTCTCTTGCTGATATTTTACTAAAGCTATCTAGTCTTGATGCAAATGTAGATAAAATGGAAAAGAATGAAGTTTTAATTTCAGAAATAATTGAATACGCCTTAGATATTTTAAGAAAATCAGTTGACGAAAAAAATATTAAAATTATATTTGATTACGAGGACTCTGAGATAAAAGTTGATTACTATTGGATCTCTGAAGCCCTAATAAATATTATAAAAAACGCTTTAAATCGTGAAGAAACTACAAAAATTAAAATTTCTACAAATAAAAATCCTATTTACACAGAGATAATAATTGAAGATGACGGCGGAGGTATTAAAGAAGAAAACTTCAAAAAAATATTTGAAAGATTTTACAAGAGTCCTGACTCTAAGGGATTTGGCATAGGCCTTGCTATGGCAAAATCAATTATTGAGGCGAACAATGGAGATATATCTGTAAAAAACGGAAAAGAAGGTGCGATTTTTAAACTTAAATTTTACAATGTCACTTAAAAGTCATTTTAACCCTTTATTATTGAGATAAATAGAGGGAGGTACATATGGAAATTGTTAGAACTGAAAATTTATCGAAAACTTATGGAAGTGGAGAAAATCTTGTAAGGGCAATTGATGATGTTAATTTAAAAATAGAAAAAGGAGAATTTATTGCAATTGTTGGACCAAGTGGATCAGGCAAGTCAACTCTTCTTCACTTGTTGGGTGGAGTGGACAATCCAAGTTCTGGAAAAATATTTATAGATAGTAATGATATTTCAAAGTATTCATCAAAAGAATTGGCTCTTTTTAGAAGGAGAAAAGTCGGCTTAATTTATCAATTTTATAATTTAATTCCCAACTTAACAGTTAGGCATAACATTGAGTTGCCCCTAAAGCTAGATAAGAGAAAAATCAATGAGGAAGTCTTTTTAAATACAGTTAGAAAGCTAGGGATAGAAAACAAGTTGGATTCTTTTCCAAGTGAACTATCAGGTGGTCAACAACAAAGGGTTGCCATAGCAAGGAGTCTTATCTATTCTCCGTCACTTGTGCTTGCCGATGAACCAACAGGAAACTTAGACCGAGAAAATTCAAGAGAAATAATTGAAATTTTAAAATATTTTAATAGGACTTTAAAACAGACAATTATTGTAATCACCCATGATGAGTCCATAGCCCTAGAGGCAGAAAGAGTAATAACAATAGTGGATGGAAAAGTAGTGGGAGATGATAAGAATGAATAAAAAGAATCTATCAATCTCACTTTCACTTTTTATAACTGCAATTTTCTTTACATTTTGCCTTTACTTTGGATATGTAAATAATAAGTTTGATTATGAACATTTTAGGAACAGATCAATTTATGATGCTAAAATTATGTCTGATACAGTTTTTGGTGAATCAAGTAAATTAAAAGAAATAAAGAATATTAAAGAAGTGGGAGAAGTTGCAGTAGAAAATAATTCTGCCAAGCTATCTCAAAATGTCTTAGTGGTAAATTACATAGACCAGGGTTTTAACAAGATGTTAGAAGATAGTATGTTAAAAGAGGGAAGCTTTGCTGCAAAAGATAATGAAATTACCATACCAAAAAGTCTTGCAAAAAAAGAAAATTTAAAAATTGGCGATAAGATAAAAGTAGAATTTGGAAATAGATTAGTTGATGGAAAGCTTATAAAAGCAGTTTCAAGTGTTACTAAGGATGAAGAATTTATAAGAAAAGATAGCAAAGAATATGTAATAAGTGGTCTCACAAGAAATCTTTACAATGAAAATATGAAGATTTTTTATGCTTCTACTGTCATAGGAAAGAATGCAAAGACTAATAGTTTTGTAAGATTTGATAATTTTAGAAAAGCCTATAGTAATAAAGATAATTTAGAAAAAGATCTTGCATCTGCCTTGAATAAAGATAAAGTAGAACTAGAATTTAGCGAAATAATGAAAGATTACTATAATGTTGATGGAAGTCTTTTACAACAAAATAGGCAGGTAATTGTAGACTCTATTTTAATATTTGCTACAATCCTTATTTTTATATTTTTTGTAAAAAATATTTTTACAGTTTGGGGACTAAGAAAGATAAGAGAAATTTCAATGTACAAGTCCATTGGTTCAACAGATTATCAAATTTATAAATTGCTTTTAAAAGATGGATTGAAAATTTCACTTCTACCAATAGTTATGGGACATGTTTTCGGATATGGGGGAATCAACCTACTTTATCTTGGTCTTCAAAAAATTGTAGAGGAAGAGGAAAAACTCAAATATATAGAATTTTCACCAAGGCTTTCCTTTGTAATTTTATTAATTTGCTTTTTTATAATTTTCATAGCAATATTTGCTCCAGCTAAAAAAATCGCAAGGATAAATATAATTGATGGTATAAAAGGCAACTTTAATGACAAAAATAGAAAGCTAAAGAGAAATAAAGATATTTGGAAGGAATTAAAGATAAATAATTTAAAAACTATTTCCTCTCAGAGATATATTTCTGCCATTGGAATGATAATTGTATCAATTTTTTTGATAGTTTTCTCTATGGCAAAGTACAATAGGGTGAAGAATACTTACACTTACAATACGAATATTAATATACTAATCCATTCAAATGAAGCAGGGATTCCAGATGTGTTAAAATATATAATGAATAATACAGAAAATGATAGAGCCTTTCTTTCAACTGAAAAATATATTTCTCTTAGTAAGGAGCAAAATTATTCAGATGAGTTTAGATCTCTTAATTTAGATGAAAAATTGCGTAAATATTATGATAATGGCGAAGATTTTTATCTCGATGGATTTATAACGGCTTTAGATGACCAAACTTTTGAAAAAATAGGCGGTAAAAAGGGAGAAGTTTTGCTCTTAAATAGGGTCCAAGTCAATCCAAATGCACCCATTGATGGATCGGAAACAACAAAATATTTTAAAAATATGGATAGCTTAAATTACTCTATAACAGAAGAGGAAAATTATAATTATTCAATTAAAGTAGATAAATTAATTGATGACACAAAGGACTTTAGGCAAAGAAGGCTACCCTTCTATGTGTATTTATATGTTGACTTTGACACATATTTTAAACTCTTAGATGAATGGAATAAATACTATTTAAAAAACAATAATGACTTGAAAAGAAACACCTACGAACTATCAATGCAAGTTGATGAAAATAAGTTAGACGATATAAAGAATGAAGTTAAAGAGAGATTAGATTCATCCATTGCTTACAATGAAACTTATAATTTAACTACAAGCAAAGATGTAGAGGCAAATCGCATGAAAGATGTAAAAACTTTTGGGCTTATGATAATTTCTATTGCAAGTATAATTTTTATTTTAAATGTAACTAATGGATATTCTTCTATTAATTTAAGTTTAATGGCAAGAAAAAAAGAAATTGGTTCTTTAATGTCTTGTGGAATAGATGAGGAAGAACTAAAATATAAGTACACAAGAGATTTTATCTTAGAAGAAATAAAATCTCTAGCAATAGTTTTAATAGTAAGTTTAGCTGCTTTATTTATAATTGCAAAAATTTCACCAACAATGGATATGAAGATTTTATTATCATATTTTGAATATAAATATTTACTTGTTTTTGGAATTTTGATTTATGGTATAAATATCTTAATCTATAATTTATCTTTAAAAAATATTTTAAAAACAAGTCCAATTGATTTGATAAGAGAAGTAGACTAGGAGGTAGTCATGAAAAAAAGCCTTAGCAAATATTTATTTGTCACAGGAGTTTTGATTTTTATAATTTCATATTTACTCCCAATAGATTTTTTTGCTGAGTTTACAAATTTAAGACCCACAGGTCTTACCAGTTTATTTATTTGTAGGATTATTGGCATTATTGGTCTTGTCTTTGCAATTAAAGAGAAGTCAGTTTTGTTTGGAATATTAAATTTTCTTTTAATTATAATATTTCCACTGGTCATGTTTATTAACAGTTTAATATAATTTATTTTAAGTGATGTTAGGGATAATTAATTTTATTCTTAGCATCACTTTTTATTTAATAATTTTTATGAATTCGACTATACTAGAAATAAATTAAAAATCGTAAAAGATTTCGAGTATAGTCGAAATGATGTTGTAAAACAAGATTATTTAGAGTATAATCGAAACTAAAGGAGGGATTTAAATGGATTATATTTTTAGAACCAAGTACATTGAAAAAATAAAAAAATTTATTGACAAGCCCATAGTAAAAATTTTAACTGGCATGAGGCGTGTTGGTAAATCTACAATTTTAAATATTATTAAAGACCAGGTCTTAAAAGATGTGCCTGATGAAAATAAAATTTATATGAATTTTGAATCCTTTGAGTTTTTTGATATTAAGGATGCCAATGCATTAAAAGATTATTTAAGTGAAAAATTGAAGGACAAAGAGGGGAAGGTTTATTTTTTCTTTGATGAAATTCAACTTGTTAAGGATTGGGAGAAGGTCATAAATGGGCTTAGAGTTAGCCATAACTGTGACATTTACATCACTGGATCTAATTCAAAACTAATCTCTGGCGACTTAGCCACACTTCTTGCTGGTAGATATGTAGAATTTGAAATTCAACCCTTTACTTTTGATGAGTTTTCAGAAATTTATAGAAGTTCCAATTTAAGTCGAGAGGAATTATTTCAAAAATTCATAAAAATTGGCGGGATGCCAGGCTTAAAATATTTTAATCTCAATGAAGAAGTTTCACAAAAATATTTGAATGACATTTATAACACAGTCCTTGTAAAAGATGTTTTAAATTACAACAATATAAGAGATGTGGATATTTTTAATAGAATTTTAAGCTTTGCCATGCAAAATATTGGTGCAAACTTTTCTGCATCTGCTATAAGAAATTATTTGAAGAGCGAAAATAGAAATATTTCCGTTGACACTGTTTTAAATTATTTGGAATATTGCCACAAGGCCTTTGTGTTAAAAAAAGTTCCAAGATACGATTTAGGAGGCAAAAAACTTTTAAAGGTTGATGAAAAATATTATTTGACGGATCATGGTTTTAGACAGTCCGTGGGATTTTCTAATGTGAAAGACATCGAGAAAACCTTAGAAAATATTGTCTACATTGAACTTCTGTCACGAGGTTACCATGTAAAAATTGGAAAAGTTAAGGACAGAGAAATAGATTTTGTTGCAAAAAAAGGCGAAGATGTTTCTTATTTTCAAATTGCCTATTTAATGGAAAATGAAAAAACTAGAAATAGAGAGTTTGGAGTCTATGATTTAGTTACAGACAATTATCCAAAATATGTTCTTTCCATGGATAAACTTGATTTTTCGCAAAGAGGCATTGTCCACAAAAATATTATTGATTTTTTATTGGAAAATGAAAAATAAATTATCAAAAGATAAGTGTAACTTGTAAATAAAATTAAATAAATATATAATTACTTGGGGTTAAAGCCAAGTTTTTTTATTTAAAGGAGAAATGATGAAGACTTCATATATATTAATGATTATTACAATTGTCTCAAAAATCTTTGGACTTTTGAGAGAAAAGGCACTTGCTTACTTTTTTGGGGTTGGCATGGTGGCAGATATTTTTCTAATTGCCTTCCAACTTCCCATGACCTTTACCAATGTCATTAGCGGTGCTGTTGCCAATGGCTACATACCAATGTACGACAAGATTAAGGAAAGAGAGGACAAGAAAAGAGCAGACCTCTTTACTGCAAATCTTTCCAATATTATTTTACTTGTATTTATTATTGTGACTATTCTTTCTATTATTTTTGCAAGACCTCTTGTGAAATTAATGGCTGAAGGTTTTGAGGGAGAAAAATTAGAAACAGCAATTTTTGTTTCAAGAGTTGCCATGCTTTCTATTGCAGTAACAGCTGTAAGTTCAATTTATAAGGCCTATTTACAAATATACGAAAAATTTATAATTTCCGTCCTTCATTCAATTTTAATGAATGTCATAATAATAATTGCTATGGGAATTTCTTACAAGCTAGGAATAAATTATCTTGCCATAGGAATTTTACTTGCCTTTATTTTGCAATATTCTATTTTTATTTTGCCAATTAAAAAACTTGGCTACAGACACAGTTTAAAAATTAGTTTTAATGAAGACATGAAGACAATGTTTATCTCCATTCTTCCAATTTTAATTTCAACTTCAGCAATTGAAATAAACTTTATGATTTCCCGTTCTCTTGCATCGGGAGCCTATGCTGGCGGAATTTCTATTTTAAATTATGCCTACAAACTTCAAAGTTTTGTAACGGGCATAGTTGTAACATCAATTATTACAGCAACTTATCCAAAACTTGCAAACTTTGGATCAAAAAAAGATTATGTAAATTTAAAATCTGCACTTTCTGAAGGACTTTCAAATATGCTCCTTCTAGTTGTGCCAGCTGCCTTTGGTCTTTATATTTTTTCCTTCCCAATTGTAAATTTATTATTTGTTGGTGGAGAATTTTCGGTTGATGACGCAAAAATTACGGCAACAGTTTTATCATTTTTTGCCTTTGGTGTAATAGGAATTGGTGTGCGTGAAGTTATTTCAAGGGTTTTTTATTCTCTTGGAGATAACAAAACGCCAGTTATAAATTCTGTTTTAATAGTAGCAATTAATGTCATTCTTGCCCTTTTACTTTCAAAAGTAATGGGAATAAGGGGAATTGCCCTTGCAACTTCTATTTCTTTTATAGTTGGGGCTATAGCACTTTACCTCCCATCAATTAAATTAATTGGCAATGTATTTAACAAAAAACTTTTTACAAATGTCATAAAAATTACTATTTCATCAGTTTTCATGGCTTTTTGTTCAAAAATTTTCTACAATATATTAACTAAAAGCTTTGGAATAAATTTATCTCTATTAATTTCTATAATTATTGCAGGCTTAATTTATTTAATCTTATTAATTGTATTAAGAGTTGAAGAAATAAAAGAAATTATTAAGGTAATTTTTAAGAAATAGCTAATAAAGTAAAAGGCACTTTATTTTCTCACTTTATTAGTGTAAAATATTAATTAATAAGGAGGGATTTATATGAAAGTAATTTTTCACGTAGTCGAAGAAGACAAATGGACTGATGTAATTTCAAATGTAAGAGATTTATTAGATAATATTGATGATATACATGTTGAAATAATTGCAATGGCTAAGGCTGCAGCACTTTTCACTAAATACTCTGGAGTTGATTTTCATGGTGTTTTAGGAAATCCTAAAGTAAATATCACAATTGGTAAGAAGGCATTAGAAGATAATAGACTTACAAAGGAACTAATTCCTGCTGGAATTCATGTAGAAGAATTAGTAATTACAAAAATAGTAAAACTTCAAAATGAAGGTTACGCTTATATTAGACTTTAAAAAAATTCTGCCAAGTGGCAGGATTTTTTTTGTTTTAAAGCTTGCAAGTTTACATAAAAAATGATAAAATACCTATTTGCATAATAATAATTAGAGTGGTGATTTGTACTCTAATTGGAGACACTCATTTGAAAGGCTAGGGTGAGAAAATTAATGGTACATCCTGTTAAATATGGGAAACGTGAGAGAATGAGTTTTTCTCGTGTAGATGAGGTTATGTCACTTCCAAATCTCCTTGACGTGCAGACTTCTTCATATAAATGGTTAATTGAAGAAGGGTTAAAGGAAGTATTTGACGACGTATCTCCTATCGAGGATTACACTGGTAATTTAATTTTGGAATTTGTCGACTATCGTTTATCTGAAGATATTAAATATGATATAGATGAATCAAAACAAAGAGACACTAATTATTCTGCGCCACTAAAGGCAAAGGTAAGACTTATCAATAGTGAAACGGGAGAGGTTAAGGAACAAGAAGTCTTTATGGGCGACCTTCCTCTTATGACACCTACTGGTACTTTTGTAATAAATGGAGCAGAACGTGTAGTTGTTTCACAACTTGTAAGAAGTCCAGGAGCATATTACAAAGAAGAAAGAGACAAGACTGGTAAAAAAATCTATTCGGCAACACTTATTCCAAATAGAGGAGCTTGGCTTGAATTCGAAACTGATGCTCAAGGCGTAATTAATGTAAGAATTGACAGAACTAGAAAACTACCTATCACTGTTCTTTTAAGAGCATTGGGAGTTGAATCTAACCAAGAAATAATTGATGTTCTTGGTGAAAGTGAAGCACTTTTAAAGACATTAGAAAAAGATATTACTACTAATAAAAATGAAGCTTTACTTGAAATTTATAAAAAGTTAAGACCAGGTGAACCACCTACAATTGATTCAGCACAGTCACTTTTTGAAAATATGTTTTTCGATGACAGAAGATATGATCTTGCAAAAGTTGGAAGATATAAATTCAACAAAAAATTAGGCATCAGTGCAAGAATAGAAAATAATATTCCTGCAGAAGACATAGTTGATCCTATGACTGGCGAAATTTTAGCTGAAGAAGGTGAACTTCTTACTAGAGCAAAGGCTGAAAAAATCGAAGCAGCTGGAGTTAACCAAGTTCTAATAAAAACTGATGAAAATTATGAACACGCAACAGATAAGACAATTGTTATAGGAAATAACTTTACTTTTGTTGATGCTTACGAACTTGAATTTGACATGGAAGAACTTGGCTTTAAAGAAAAAGTTTATAGACCACTTTTCGATGAACTTTACGAAGAATATTCTGAAGACACAGAAAAATTCAAAGAAGAACTTGTAAAAGCTCACAAAGAACTTTCTCCAAAGCATATTTTAATTGACGATATTATCGCTGGAATTAATTATGAATTTGGACTTATGAATAATGTTGGTTCAGTTGATGACATCGACCACTTGGGAAACAGAAGAATTAGATCTGTTGGAGAACTACTTCAAAATCAATTTAGAATTGGTATTTCTAGAATGGAAAGAGTTATCCGTGAAAGAATGACAGTTCAAGATGTTGATGCTACAACACCACAATCACTTATAAATATTAGACCTGTGACAGCTGCCATAAAAGAATTTTTTGGCTCTTCACAACTTTCACAATTTATGGACCAAAACAATCCTCTATCAGAATTAACACACAAAAGAAGGTTATCTGCACTTGGACCTGGTGGGTTAAGCAGAGATAGAGCTGGATTTGAAGTGCGTGACGTCCATAACTCACACTATGGAAGAATGTGTCCTATTGAGACACCAGAAGGTCCAAACATTGGACTTATAACATCACTTACAACTTACGCAAGAATTAACGACTATGGTTTTATTGAAACACCATATAGAAAAGTAGTTGACGGAGTTGTAACTGATCAAATTGATTATCTAACAGCCGATGTTGAGTACGAACAAATCATTGCACAAGCTGACGAAAGGCTTGATGAAAATAATAAATTCGTTGAAGACAGAATTGCAGCCAGAGGTCATGGTGGTAATGCCGATATATTTGACATCAAAGATGTAAATTACATGGACGTTTCACCTCAACAAATTGTTGCAGTTGGTACTTCTATGATTCCTTTCTTGGAAAATGATGATGCCAACAGAGCCCTAATGGGTGCCAACATGCAGCGTCAAGCAGTACCTCTATTAAAAACTGAAGCACCTGTTGTTGGAACTGGTATTGAATATAGAGCAGCTAAGGACTCAGGCGTTGTAATAGTTTCTAAAAATAAGGGAACTGTAAAAAAAGTTGATGCTGTTCATATTGAAATTGAAAGAGAATTTGACAAGGGCATTGACTCATATAAATTACACAAATTCATGGGCGGAAACCAAGGCACTACAATTAACCAAAGACCAATTGTAAATGCTGGAGACTCTGTTGAAGCAGGAGAAATTATTGCCGATGGACCAAGTACAGACCAAGGTGAAATGGCTCTTGGTAAAAATATCCTAATAGCCTTTATGAACTGGGAAGGATATAACTACGAAGATGCTATGCTTGTAAGTCAAGAACTTGTAATTAATGATGTATTAACTTCACTTCACATTGAAGAATATGAATCTGAAGCAAGAGATACAAAACTTGGACCTGAAGAAATAACTAGAGATATTCCTAATGTTGGCGAAGATATGTTAAAGGATCTTGACGAAAGAGGAATTATAAGAATTGGTGCAGAAGTTAAACCTGGAGATATTTTAGTTGGTAAAGTAACTCCAAAGGGAGAAACTGAACTTTCTGCAGAAGAAAGACTTCTTCGTTCAATCTTTGGTGAAAAGGCAAGAGAAGTAAGAGATACTTCCCTTAGACTTCCTCATGGTGAACAAGGTATTGTCGTAGATGTAAAGACTTTTAATAGATCTGCTGGCGATGAACTTCAACCTGGCGTAAATGAAATGGTAAGAGTTTTTGTTGCTACAAAGAGAAAAATTCAAGTTGGAGATAAAATGTGTGGTCGTCACGGTAATAAGGGGGTTATTTCTAGGGTAATGCCTAAGGAAGATATGCCTTATATGCCAGATGGTACACCTATTCAAATTGTTCTTAACCCATTAGGGGTTCCTTCTCGTATGAATCTTGGACAAGTCCTTGAAGTTCACTTGGGTCTTGCAGCTAAAAAACTAGGATGGCATGTTGCCACTCCAGTATTTGATGGTGCCAATGAAAATGACATTTTCGATACACTTGAAGAAGCTGGATATTCTAGAGATGGAAAGATTCAACTAAGAGATGGTAGAACTGGAGAAGAATTTGACCACCCTGTAACTGTTGGTTACATGTATATGTTAAAACTTCACCATTTAGTTGATGAAAAGATCCACGCTCGTTCTACTGGACCTTACTCACTTGTCACACAACAACCTCTTGGAGGTAAGGCACAATTTGGTGGACAAAGATTTGGGGAAATGGAAGTTTGGGCACTTGAAGCTTATGGTGCCAGCCATACTCTACAAGAAATGCTTACAGTTAAGTCTGACGATATTGTTGGTCGTGTTAAGACTTACGAGGCAATAGTTAAGGGCGAAAACATTCCACAACCAGGAGTTCCTGAATCCTTTAAAGTTTTAATAAAGGAATTACAAGCACTTGCTCTTGAAATTCAAGTACTTGATGAAAATGGAAATGAAGTTGATCTTGAAGTTGATGAAGATGAATTAACAAAGATTGACAACATTGACGACAAAAATAATGAATCAGATGACGAAATAAAGGAACTTATTGAACATACAGGAACTGCAAATATTGGTATCAGAACAATTTCAAATGATGAGGTTGAGTCTTTTGAAAATAGCCACATTTACGAAAACGAAGATGGCGAAGAAGACGATTTTGATGAATCCGATGAATCTGAAGATTAATTAGTTATTTTAATTAATAGGAAAGGAGAAGTGCTCCTTGAGCGAACATGAATTATTCCATTCAATAAAAATTGGACTTGCTTCACCAGAAAAGATCAGATCATGGTCTTATGGCGAAGTAAAAAAACCGGAAACTATAAATTACAGGACATTAAAACCTGAAAAGGAAGGTCTATTTTGTGAAAAAATATTTGGACCTACTAAGGATTGGGAATGTTCCTGTGGAAAATATAAAAGAGTAAGATACAAGGGAGTAGTCTGCGAAAAATGTGGCGTTGAAGTCACAAAGGCTAAGGTTCGTCGTGAAAGAATGGGTCATATTGAACTTGCTGCTCCAGTATCACACATTTGGTACTTTAAGGGCATACCTTCAAGAATGGGTCTTGTGCTAGACATGAGCCCTAGAGCTCTTGAAAAAGTTCTTTATTTTGCTTCTTATGTTGTAACTTATGTTGAACCAGGCGAAACAACTCTTTATGAAAAACAACTTCTTTCAGAAATTGAATATAGAGAGTTCAAAAAAGAATATGGCGACAAGTTTACTGCTAAGATGGGTGCAGAAGCTATTAGAGATCTTCTTGTAAAAGTCGACCTACAAAAGGAAAATGATGAACTTACAGAAGAACTTCAAGATGCAACTGGACAAAAGAAAATTAGAATTACAAGAAGACTTGAAGTAATAGATGCCTTCATCCAATCAGATAACAAGCCTGAATGGATGATACTTGATGCAATCCCAGTAATTCCACCAGATTTAAGACCAATGGTACAACTTGATGGTGGCAGATTTGCAACAAGTGACTTAAATGATTTATATAGAAGAATTGTAAATAGAAATAACAGACTTAAAAAGTTAATGGACATCAACGCTCCAGACATTATCGTTAGAAATGAAAAGAGAATGTTACAAGAATCTGTTGATGCTCTTATAGATAACGGAAGACGTGGAAGACCTGTTACTGGTCCTGGAAATAGACCACTTAAATCCCTATCAGAAATGTTAAAGGGTAAACAAGGTCGTTTCCGTCAAAACTTACTTGGTAAGAGAGTTGACTATTCTGGTCGTTCTGTAATCGTAGTTGGTCCAGATTTAAAATTCTATCAATGTGGTCTTCCAAAGAACATGGCTCTTGAACTTTTCAAACCTTTCGTAATGAGAGAACTTGTAAAGAGAGAACTAACTTACAACATTAAGTCTGCAAAGAGAATGGTTGAAAGAGGAAAAGACGAAGTTTGGGATGTACTTGAAGATGTTATTAAGGACCATCCAGTTCTTCTTAACCGTGCACCGACACTTCACAGACTTGGTATTCAAGCCTTTGAACCAGTTTTAGTAGAAGGCAAGGCAATTAAGCTTCATCCACTTTCTTGTACAGCCTATAATGCCGACTTCGATGGTGACCAAATGGCTGTCCATTTGCCACTATCAACTGAAGCACAAGCTGAAGCAAGACTACTAATGCTTTCAACAAATAATATCTTGGCACTAAAGGATGGTAAGCCAATTACTACCCCTACTCAAGATATGGTTCTTGGTTCATATTATCTAACTTTAGATAGAAAAGATAAACTAAAGGGAGATGGATCAATTTACAGAAACTTTGATGAAATGTTCCACGCATATGAATCAGGATTTTTACACCTACAATCTCATGTATCTGTTAGAAGATATATAGATGAAAATGACAAGAGAGGTAAAATTGTCCCATCAACTGTTGGTAGATTTATTGTAAATGAATTTATCCCACAAGACTTAGGTTTTGTAAATAGAGATGAAGACAAATATTCTCTTGAAATTGACCAAGTTGTAGACAAAAAACTTCTTGGTAAAATAATTGAAAAAACTTACAAAAAACATGGGAATATAAAAACTGCAGAGCTACTTGATAACATCAAGGCCACAGGTTATCACTACTCAACTATTGGAGCTGTATCAATTTCAATGGGTGACGTTGAGATTCCTGACACAAAGCCAGAACTTTTAGCTAATGCAGAAAAAGAAGTTGCTAAATACGAAAAAGCCTTTAGAAGAGGTCTTATTTCTGATGAAGAAAGATATGAAAAGGTAATTGAAATTTGGAACAAGGCAACTGATGACTTAACTGATGATGTAATGGACGGCTTTGATGCCTTAAATAATATTTATATCATGGCAGATTCAGGAGCCAGAGGTTCTAAGAACCAAATCAGACAACTTGCAGGTATGCGTGGACTTATGGCATCACCTTCAGGTAGAACAATAGAAGTTCCAATTACTTCAAACTTTAGAGAAGGTCTTTCTGTACTTGAATTTTATATGTCAGCCCATGGTTCCAGAAAGGGACTTGCCGATACAGCACTTAGAACTGCCGACTCTGGATATTTGACAAGAAGACTTGTAGATGTTTCACAACAAGTAATTGTATCTGAAGAAGATTGTGGAACTGATGAATATTTAGTAGCTAGAGCCTTTAAAGATGGCAAGGAATTAATTGAATCCCTAGCTGATAGAATCGAAGGAAGATATTCTTTTGAAGACATAATAAATCCAGAAAGTGGAGAAGTTATTGTAAAGGCAAATGAAGTTATCTCTGACGATGACGCAGTTTTAATTGAATCTCTTGGTATAGAAGAAGTTAAGGTTAGATCAGTTCTTGGCTGTAAGGCTAAACATGGAGTTTGTGCTCACTGCTATGGAAGAAACCTTGCAACAGGTTCTCACATTGGCATTGGAGAAGCAGTTGGTGTAATTGCAGCTCAATCAATAGGTGAACCGGGTACACAACTTACAATGAGAACTTTCCACACTGGTGGTGTAGCTGCGGCAGCAGATATCACACAAGGTCTTCCAAGAGTTGAAGAACTTTTCGAATCAAGAAAGCCAAAGGGACTTGCAGTAATTGCAGAAAGAGGCGGTCTTGTTGACATTAAAGAAACAAACAAGAAGAGAGAAGTTCTTATAACTGCAGAAGATGGAACAGTAGATTCTTATAACATCGTCTATGGCTCAAGACTTAAAGTTAAAGCAGGCGATGAAGTTGAAGCAGGAGACGAACTTACACAAGGTTCTGTATATCCACAAGACTTACTTCGTGTAAAGGGCGAAAAGGGTGTACAAGAATACATTGTTAAGGAAGTACAAAGAGTTTACAGACTTCAAGGTGTAGACATCAACGACAAGCACATTGAAATTATAGTTAGACAAATGCTATCAAAATGCAAAATCGAAGATGCAGGAGACACAGAATTACTTCCAGGATCACTTGTAAATGTAGTTGATTATAAAGAAGCAAACAAAAAAGCAAAAGAAGAAGGCAAAGAGCCTGCTATTGCAAAAGTAAATCTTCTTGGAATTACAAAGGCATCACTAGCAACAGATTCCTTCTTATCAGCAGCATCCTTCCAAGAAACTACAAGAGTTCTTACAGATGCAGCAATAAAAGGCAAGGAAGATATGCTTGAAGGCTTAAAGGAAAATATTATAATCGGACAACTTATACCAGCAGGTACAGGCGCTCGTATAAATTCTAAGGTACAAATTGGAATCGACGAAAGCCTAAAGGAAGATTACAATATCCTTGAAGATTCTGAAGTAATAACAAGTGACGATGTAAAAGTTGAACTTGAACCTGTAGCAGAAGAAGAATAAAAAATATAAAATAAATTTTAAGTAGGTTGATTAGTCAGCCTACTTTTTTTATGCAAAGAGGATAAAAGGAAATTGATTTAAAAATTTATGGGGGGGTGCTATAATAAACTAAGAAGAAAAAGTTTTTATTTATTAATAAAAGATTTTGAGGTGGATTAATGAGTGACTTATCAAAATATGTATTAGTGGCAATTTTTGGGTCAGCCTTAGTCACTTTTAAATACATAAGAGAAAATAAGAAAGAAGAAAAAGATTCTGAGAATGACATAATATACTCCTTCCTAATGGCAAATTTTTTAATCTTACAATTTTACGGTATAATTTATCAAAATATTGGGTTTATATTAATTGTTGGCATCTTTGTTTATTTTGTAATTTGGGCTATTTATAAACTTTACACAGAGAGCAAAAGGGGAAAGAAGTTATTGGAAAATAAAAATGAGCCTAAGTGGAGGATTTTATTTATTTCCATATCTCTTATATTAATAGCAAGCCTTAGCTTTTTAGAATTAAAAGATGAGGATACTATTTTGAGATACAATAAAAGTGACTTTCAAAAAATTTTAATAATTTCAATCTTTTTTCTAACCTACATTAAAATAATTTTAGACATGAGAATTTTAAAAAGTATTTTATTTGAAAAAGATATTTGGAGAAGGACTTTTATTATTTCAGAGATTATTTTGATTTTAATATTTGCTTTAGTAAGTGCCTACAACATAAAAAATGCCAGCCGCTTTGATTTTTATGTAGAAAGAGAAAATTATCAAGAAATATCAGGAGAGGAATCATGGAATCATTAATTTTATTATTTTTTATACCAGCCATACTTATATCTTCAATAATTCCATTAACTTATAGATATAAAGAAAATAGGGGAATAGAAACTGAAAGTAGCACTATAGTGGAAAACTACATATATGCTTTTACTATGATTTCTTTTTGGATTGGCATTTTGTTTAGTCAAAATAAGCTCTATATATATTTAGCAGTTTTTGGCCTTGTGGCATATTTTATTTACAGAACTTACACAGAAGATATTATGAAAAACAAGTACAAAGACGATCCAAGACTTTATAAAATAACTACAATTATTGTACAAGCTATTCTTATAATTTATCAACTAATATTCTTTATGACCCTTGAAGATGGTCATAAAGTGAGTTACTTCGCAAAAAATGAATTTTTAATAGTTTTGCCATGCTTTATGCTAGTTATCTTATGGCTTAGCTACTATTTGTCAAAAAAATTACTTTCTAAAATTTTTGTGGAAAAGGACACTTACAGAAAAACTTTTGTAATCTTACAAATTTTATATGTATTATTTTTTACAGGATTTACAATCTATAACATGATAAATATCAATAGATTTGATTTTTATATTGGTAGATTAATGTAAATTTTAGAAAAAATTTCAAAAAAATAAAAATAATTTTAAAAAATATGAGGAATTCGCCAATTTCTCATATTTTTTGTTGACTTAATGGCTTTGTAATGATAAAATTGATGAGTATTTGAGACGGAAAGACTACCTAAGACTGGGTAGTCTTTGAAATGTCTGATACTATTATTAAAACAGGAGGTGCAATTAATGCCTACAATTAACCAATTAGTAAGAAATGGTAGAAAGAAAATTCACAGTAAATCTAAATCACCAGCTCTTGATGTAAACTATGACACACTTAAAAAAGTTGAAACTGAAGTTAATTCTCCACAAAAAAGAGGAGTATGTGTTGCAGTAAGAACAGTAACACCTAAAAAACCGAATTCAGCTCTTAGAAAAGTTGCCAGAGTTCGTTTGACAAATGGATACGAAGTTATGGCTTACATTCCAGGAATCGGACACAACCTACAAGAACACAGTGTTGTTTTAATCCGTGGTGGAAGAGTTAAGGATTTACCAGGTGTTAGATACCATATTGTAAGAGGTACTCTTGATACAGCTGGAGTAACTGATAGAAAGCAATCTAGATCTAAATATGGTACTAAGAAACCTAAAAATTGATAGAATTTTTTAAAAGAATTTATAGATTTTTGGCTTACGGGCTCAACCTGAGTACCAATGAATCGACTGAAAAATAGTTAAGGAGGGAAGTTATGCCAAGAAAAGGACATATCCAAAAACGTGAAGTTATGGCTGATCCAATGTATAGCGATGTAGTTATCACAAAGCTTATAAACAATGTTATGCTTGACGGTAAAAAAGGTACTGCTCAAAGAATTGTTTATGGAGCACTTGAAACAATTGCAGAACAAACTGGAGAAGACGCACTTGAAGTATTTTACAAGGCACTTAATAATGTAATGCCTGTACTTGAAGTAAAGGGAAGAAGAATAGGCGGTGCTACTTACCAAGTTCCAATGGAAGTTAGACCGGAAAGACGCCAAACACTAGGACTTAGATGGTTAGTTAGATATGCAAGAGCTAGAGGCGAAAAGACAATGCACGAAAGACTTGCAAAAGAAATCCTAGATGCATCTAACGGACTAGGCGGAAGCGTTAAGAGAAAAGATGAAATGCATAGAACAGCAGAAGCTAACAAGGCCTTTGCTCACTATAGATGGTAATAAGGGGAGGAATTTATGGCTCGCGAAATACCATTAGAGAAATATAGAAATATTGGTATTATGGCCCATATTGATGCTGGAAAGACTACTACTACTGAACGTATTCTTTTCTACGCTGGTAAGATTCACAAAATCGGTGAAACTCACGAAGGTGCAGCACAAATGGACTGGATGGAACAAGAACAAGAAAGAGGTATCACAATTACTTCTGCAGCTACTACTTGTCACTGGAAGGGTTACAGACTTAACATTATCGATACTCCGGGACACGTTGACTTCACAGTTGAAGTTGAAAGATCTCTAAGAGTACTTGATGGTGCTGTTGCACTTTTTGATGCAAAAAGTGGTGTAGAACCTCAATCTGAAACTGTTTGGAGACAAGCAGATAAGTATCATGTTCCAAGAATTGCACATATTAACAAGATGGATGTTACTGGTGCTGATTTCTTTAGATCAGTTCAAACAATTGACAAGAAATTACATGGTAACCCTATTCCAATTCAAATCCCAATGGGAGCAGAAGATACTTTCATTGGAATGATTGACCTTGTTGAAATGAAAGCAGAAATTTACAAGGATGAACTTGGTAAGGAAATCGAAATTACTGATGTTCCTGATGAATACCTAGACCTTGCAAATGAATACAGAGAAAAATTAATTGAAAAAGCTTCTGAATTTGATGAAGATTTAATGATGGCTTATCTTGAAGGCGAAGAAATCGACAAAGAACTTCTTAAAAAAGCTATAAGAAAGGGAACACTTGCTGTAGAAATCACTCCAGTATCTTGTGGTTCTTCTTACAAGAACAAGGGTGTTCAACTTCTTCTTGATGCTATAATTGATTATCTTCCATCTCCAATTGATGTACCATCAATTGAAGGTGTTGATTTAGATGGCAATGAAGTTCAAAGACATTCTTCAGATGATGAACCTTTCTCAGCACTTGCATTTAAAATTGTTACTGACCCATATGTTGGTAAACTTGCATACTTTAGAGTTTACTCTGGAGTTTTACAAGCTGGTTCTTATGTAATGAACTCAACTAAGGGCAAGAGAGAAAGAATCGGAAGAATTCTTCAAATGCACGCTAACAAGAGACAAGAAATCGAAGAAATCCATGCAGGAGAAATTGCTGCAGCTGTAGGTCTTAAAGATACTACTACTGGTGATACTCTTTGTGATGAAAAAAATCAAGTTATTCTTGAAACCATGGAATTCCCAGAACCAGTTATATCTGTAGCGATTGAACCAAAGACAAAAGCTTCTCAAGATAAGATGGCTCTTGCCTTAGCAAAACTTGCTGAAGAAGACCCTACTTTCAGAACATATACTGATGATGAAACTGGTCAAACAATTATCGCAGGAATGGGTGAACTTCACCTTGATATCATTGTTGATAGACTTTTAAGAGAATTTAAAGTTGAAGCCAACATTGGTAACCCTCAAGTTTCATATAGAGAAGGTATTAAGAAGGCAGCTGAAGGCGAAGCTAAATACGCTCGTCAATCAGGTGGTCGTGGACAATATGGTCACGCTAAGATTAGAATCGAACCTAATAAACCAGGTGAAGGCTTTATATTTGAAAATGCCATCGTTGGTGGTGCTATTCCTAAGGAATTTATTGGACCAACTCAACAAGGTATTGAAGAAGCACTTCAATCAGGTATTATTGGTGGATATGAAGTACTTGATGTTAAAGTAACTCTTTACGATGGTTCTTATCACGAAGTCGACTCTTCTGAAATGGCATTTAAGATTGCCGGTTCTATGGCAGTAAGAGATGCTCTTGCAAAAGCAGACCCAGTACTTCTTGAACCTATGATGAAGGTTGAAGTTACAACTCCAGAAGAATACATGGGAGATGTAATTGGAGACATTAACTCAAGACGTGGAAGAATGGAAGGTATGGAACTTGTAGCTGGAGCTCAAATTGTTACAGCTTATGTACCACTAGCAGAAATGTTTGGTTACGCAACTAGCCTTCGTTCAAATACACAAGGAAGAGCAAACTACTCAATGCAATTTGATCACTACGAAGAAGTACCTCAATCAATAGCAGAAGAAGTAGTTGGAGATAAAAAGAAAAACTAATAATTAGGAGGATTAATAATGGCTAAAGCAAAATTTGAAAGAAATAAACCACACGTAAACATTGGAACAATTGGTCACGTTGACCACGGTAAGACAACTCTTACAGCAGCAATCACACTTGTAATGAACAAGAGATACGGTGGAGGAGAATTCGTAGACTACGCACACATTGACAAGGCACCAGAAGAAAGAGAAAGAGGAATCACAATTTCAACTTCTCACGTAGAATACGAAACACCAAACAGACACTACGCACACGTAGACTGCCCAGGACACGCTGACTATGTAAAGAACATGATTACAGGAGCAGCACAAATGGACGGCGCTATCCTAGTAGTATCAGCAGCTGATGGTCCAATGCCACAAACAAGAGAACACATTCTACTAGCTCGTCAAGTTGGTGTACCAAAGATTGTAGTATTCCTAAACAAAGAAGACCAAGTAGATGACCCAGAACTAATCGAATTAGTAGAAATGGAAGTAAGAGACCTACTTTCAGAATACGACTTTGACGGAGACAACACACCAATCGTAGTAGGATCAGCCCTAAAAGCACTTGACGATCCAGACGGAGAATGGGGAGACAAAATCGTAAAACTAATGGAAGAAGTAGACGAATACATTCCAACACCAGCAAGAGATACAGAACACCCATTCCTAATGCCAATTGAAGACATCTTCTCAATTACAGGAAGAGGAACAGTAGCAACAGGAAGAGTAGAACAAGGTGTAGTAAAAGTAGGAGATACTGTAGAAGTAGTAGGACTTACAGACGAAAAGAGACAAGTAGTAGTAACAGGTGTAGAAATGTTTAGAAAACAACTAGACCAAGCCGAAGCAGGAGACAACATCGGAGCACTACTAAGAGGTGTACAAAGAGAAGAAATCCAAAGAGGACAAGTATTAGCAGCACCTGGAACAATTCATCCACATACAAAATTTGAAGCAGAAGTATATGTACTAACAAAAGAAGAAGGTGGAAGACATACACCATTCTTTAACGGATACAGACCACAATTCTACTTCAGAACAACAGACGTAACAGGAGATATCCAACTAAAAGAAGGAACAGAAATGGTAATGCCAGGAGACAACTCCACATTTACAGTAACACTAATCACACCAATCGCAATGGACGAAGGATTAAGATTCGCTATTCGTGAAGGTGGTAGAACAGTAGCATCTGGAGTAGTATCTAAGATTCTTGACTAATCATTTAGATTAAAATAAAAATTAAAACATTTAAGGGCGAGGAAACTCGCTCTTTTTTTATGAAATTTTACACTCTATAAATACTATGTGGAAAAATATTTAAATAAAAAAGTTTTAAAATTTAAAATTTGAGGAAAATTTTTAAAAGTAACTTGGAAAAAATTAAATTAAAATCCAATTGCAGATATTTACAAATAAAAAGATTTTTTTAACATAAAAATTAAGTTGTGATATAATTATAAAAATTTATGGAGTGATAAAAATAAGTATAGAAAAAGTTAAAAATTATTTTAAAAAATTTGGTCTTGAAGATAGAATAATAGAGTTTGACACTTCTAGTGCAAATGTAGAGCTTGCAGCGGCTGCCTTAAATTGCGAGCCAGAAAGGATTGCCAAGAGCCTTTCTTTTCTTTTAAAGGATAAGCCAGTGATAATTGTAACTGCTGGAGATGTAAAAATTGACAACAAGAAATTCAAAAACATTTTTGGCAGCGAGGCAAAAATGATTGAAAAAGATAGGGTTGAAGAACTAATAGGGCATAAGGTAGGGGGAGTTTGTCCCTTTGCCATAAAAGATGGTGTAGATGTTTATCTGGATGAGTCTCTAAAAAGATTGTCACAGTTTTTCCTGCCTGCGGTTCCAGCAATAGTGCTATAGAACTATCAATTGAAGAACTAGAAAAGTGTTCAAACTATAAGGCTTGGATTGATGTTTGTAAAAATTAAAATAAAGCAAAAAAAGAATCAGCTCCTGTGAGCTGATTTTTTAAATTAATTTTGAAATTTTTTCATCGACAAGATCCATTTTTGCAGTTGGCTCAAATCTCTCAACTACATTTCCTTCCCTATCAACTAAGAATTTTGTGAAGTTCCATTTGATATCAGGATTGTTTTTGTAGTTCTTATCCCTAGACTTTAAAAGTGTTGCCATGGCAAGTGCCTTGGGACCATGTCCAAATCCTTCAAATCCCTTTTGAGATTTTAAAAACTTATAAAGGTCAATTTCATTTTCTCCATTTACTTCAGCCTTCTTCATTTGTGGAAATTCAATATTAAAATTCAATTGGCAGAATTTTGATATTTCTTCATCACTTTCAGGCGCCTGTTCCTTAAATTGATTGCAAGGTATGTCAATTATTTCAAGTCCCTTATCGTGGTACTTGTCGTAAAGGTCTTGTAGGTCATTGTATTGGGGTGTAAAGCCACACCTTGTTGCAGTGTTTACTATTAAGATGACTTTACCCTTTAAATCTTTTAAGTTTAAGAAAGATCCATCTTGTTTTTCTATTTTATAATCATAAATCATATTTTTATTCCTCCAATATATTCTTATTTACCCAATTTTAAGGAACGATATCAAGAAAATTTATAGATAAATAAGGGCCACTGATTAAGAGTCAGATGATAAAAAAAAGAGATGGTCTCCCATCTCTTAATTTTTATCAACTTGTAGACTTATATGACTTAATAAATTTTTATAAACTAGTCATTTATAATGATTTTTTAAGTTTTTATAAGTTATTCTTATTTATTTTCTTCTAACAATTTGTCAATTGTTGCCTTTAAGGAGTTTTTGTCGGCTTTACCAACAAAACCACCAAGGACTTTTCCATCACTATTTACAAAAAATGTAGTTGGCATAGCAGTTATATTAACTAAAGTGTCTTCCGTAGTTGGGTTTGGCATAATATTTTTATAATTTACGCCAGAATCTTTAATTATTTTTTGTGCTTCTTCCACATTTGTGTCCATATTAACATTTGTATCTACCACAACTCCAAGGAAGTTCATTTTGTCCTTGTATTCATCATATAATTTTGCAAGATCAGGCATTTCTTCTTTGCATGGTCCACAAAATGTTCCCCAGACATTTACAAGTGTTAGAGGTTTTTCTTTGTAAAATTCTTCTGATTTAATGACATTTCCATCTAAAATATCCATTGTTTGAAAATCAAAGTTTTCAATCGGCATATTTTCTAGCTCAATAGCAGTTGCTGTAGTTTTTTCCTTTTCCTCAACTTTATTTGTGTCGCCTGGATTATTTTTCTTGTTGCAAGCAAAAAGTGTTAGTGCCAAAGCAAATAAAATTAGTATTTTAAAAATTTTTTTCATGTAATCACTCCAAGTTAAATTATAATTCTACCTACATAAATTAATTTTGCCTAAATCAATTATACTTCATGGCTATAAACTTGTCTATTTTTTAAATTTATTGTATAATAAAATTCACTTGTTCGGGAACTCCAAGTATAAAAAACTAATTGTTCTCCAAAGAAATGGAGGTTAAAATGAAAAAAATTATTATCGACGCAGATCCCGGGATTGATGATTCTATAGCTATTATGCTTGCAGCTAAGCTAAAGGAATATAAAATCCTCGGGATCTCTTTGGTTTCAGGTAATGTTCATATTGAAAAGGGAAGAAAAAACATACTGAGACTTTCAAAGTTTCTAAATCGAGACTTTAAAATTTACATGGGAAGTGAAGCTCCCCTAAGTAAAGAATTTATTAACGCAGAGGACACTCATGGCGAAGATGGGCTTGGCGAAACTTATCTTGATTTTGATGAAAAGGAAGTAGATGGAGATGCCATAGACTTTTTAATTCAAGAAGCTAGAAAGAGAAATCTTACAATTTTTGCCTTGGGACCACTTACTAATATTGCCAGAGCTTTAAAAAGAGATAGAGATGCCTTTAAGGACACTAGAATAATTATAATGGGCGGCAACTTTAAGAGTCATGGCAACATGAGTCCTGTTGCTGAATTTAATTTTTATGTGGATCCAGATGCAGCTGATTATGTCATAAAAAATGCTCCCAATAAAGTTGAGATTATGCCCCTTGATGTGACAAGAAAATTCGTCTTGACGCCAAGTATTTTGTCTTACATGAAGAGACTTAATCCCCAAATGGGAAATTTTATTGAAAAAATTACAAACTTTTACATGGACTTTCACTGGGAATATGAAAAAATTATAGGATCCGTTATAAATGATCCACTTACAATTCTTCTTGAAAGAAATCCAGAGTTTTTCAGAGGCAGGGCCTTTAATGCAGAGTGCATAACAGATGGACCAGCTAGGGGAATGCTTATGGTTGATGAGATGGACTTCATGAAGAGAGAAAAAAATATAATTCTTTATGAAGACTTAGATGTCTATGAAGTTTGGAAGTATTTTTTAGAAGAAATTACAAAAAGTGAAGTTGATGAGAAAGTTTTAGGTGATATTTTATGAAAATTAGTACAAAAAAAATAACGATTTTGGCACTTTGCATTGCCATGAATATGGTAGGCTCATGGATTGGACTTATGATTAAACTTCCAGTTTATTTAGATTCAATTGGAACAGTTATGGCAGGCTTTGCCTTTGGTCCAGTATTTGGTATTTTAGCAGGAGTAATAACAGCTTTAGTAAATACAATTTCAGATCCTGTTGCCCTTTACTTTATGCCTACACAAATTATAGTTGGCTTTACAGCAGGATATTTTAAATTTTTAAAGAGAGAGGATTTTCTTTCTAAATTTTATCTAACACCAGTTATGTCTATACCAGCAGCAATTTCATCTGCACTTATTGCAACTTATCTTTTTGGTACAGTTACAACAGCTGGATCATCTTATATTGTCCAAGCCCTTCGTGCAATTATGGATATTTCAGATTTTGTAATTGTCCTAGGCGTTCAAATTATTACAGACTACCTAGACAAATTGCTTTCAATTATTTTAGTTTCAAAGATTTACAATATGAGTGCTTTTAAAAATATTTTAAACAAATAAAATTATAAAATTTTAAAAATTTTCAGCCACTGTTTTTTAACAGTGGTTTTTTTAACAAAAGTATTTTTTTTATATTAATTTACTCCACTTTATAGATTTTTAAGTTACTTTTGATAAAAAAAACAATTAAATTATGTTTTTTTTCAATTAATTTTAAATAAAGCAATGTTAATAGGGTATCAAATAAAAGTAACTAAAATTAAAATTCTTATTATTATAGTTAAATAATAATTTAACAAGTGTTATAATTAGTTTAAGAAAGATTTTACATTGGAGGTGATTTAGTGTCAGATGATGCAGTAAAAAAAGTTAGAGACACTGAAGCTGAAGCAAAAAAAATTATTGACGACGCAGAGGTTAAGGCTAAGGAAATTATTGAAAATGCAAGAGTTCTAGCAGATAAGTCTTACGATTCAATTGTTAATAAGGCAAATGAAAGTAAGAATGAATTTCTTAAAAAGGCAAGACTTGAGGGAGAAGAATCAATACTGCCAATAAGAGAAGATGCAGAGAAGAAGATTGCTAAAATTTCAAATATTTCTAAAGACAAAGAAGCTGAAATTGTAAAATCAGTGGTAGAGAGGATTGTGAATAATGGCAATAGTTAATATGAAAAATTTCAAACTCTTTATCTTTGATGAGGATAGAGTTAAATTAATTGATAAATTTCAAAAATTTAATTACGTTCACATTGATGAGTCTAAAATTGACCATGATTTGTCAGAAGATGATTTCACAAGACCTAGATCTTCAGAAGATTTAATTGAAATTGATGATAAAATCAAAAGGTCTAAGGAAGACATTGATCTGCTACTTCAGTTTAAGGAAAAGGAAAATCCTATAAATGCCATGAAAGATGGAGTAAAAGACATCACTTTAGAGGAACTAGCAGCTAGAGCAATGACCTTTCCCTTTGAAAAAATCGATGGTGAGATAAAAGCACTAGTTGATGAAAAAGATAAAAATAATAGCAAAATTCAAAATATCGATTCCAAGATAGGCGAATTAAAACCTTGGGAGAATCTTTCATCATCCTTATCTAGGATAAACGATATGGGTTCTGTAAACATTTACACAGGTACAATATCTTCAAATCATGCAGCTGAATTTGAAAGTGAATTTATAAAAAATGAGCTGGCATATATTGAAAGAGTCTCAAAGGACAAAAATTTTTATTATTATCTAATGATAGTGGAAAAATCTATTGATGAAAATATAAGGTCCCTATTTTCAACTTATGGCTTCACACCTATAAACATTAAGGCAGATGGCAAAGTTAAGGACAAGATAGACTCCTATGAAAGAGACAAAGAGTTTCTTTATGAAAAAAATAAAAACATAGAAGAAGACTTAAAGACTTATTTAAAATATTTGGAAGATTTTAAATTTTCCTATGAATTTTATCGAAATGAAAAAATTAAGATAATGTCAGAGAGAAAATTTTTAAAGACTACAGAACTTGATTTAATAGAAGGTTATGTTCCAAGTGAAAAATTAGAAGATTTTGAAAATGAAGTTAAAAAAGTATGTGGCGAAAATTATTATCTAAGTGCAGAAGATGCCAAGAGAGATTCTGATAAAGTGCCAATTTTACTAAAAAACAATTCCTTTGTAAGTCCCTTTGAGCTTATGACGGAAATGTATTCCATGCCAAAATATAATGAAATTGATCCGACGCCTTTCTTTGCGCCTTTTTATTTCATATTTGCAGGTATAATGGTTGGCGACTTTGGCTATGGCCTATTAGTATTTTTAGGTACACTTTTTGCCCTTAAAAAATTTAAATTGACAGATAAAAAGAGAAGATTTATTAAATTTTTTAATTATCTTTCAATTTCTACTATAATATTTGGGCTTGTATTTGGCTCCTTCTTTGGAGGAATAATAAAATTCCCAGCACTTATAGATCCAGCAGAGGATTCTACACTTTTAGTAATTCTCTCACTAATTCTTGGTGGAATTCACATATTCTATGCCCTTGGCATAAAGGCTTATATGAATATTCGTGATGGCAAACCAAAGGATGCACTTTTTGATGTTGGTTTTTGGTATATGGCAGTTTTGGGAGCAATTGGATTTATTTTAAGTAAATTCCTTCCACAAGTTGCAGCCTTTGGTAAAGTATTTTTAGTTGTAATGGTACTTGGCATGATAGGAATAGTTGCAACTGGTGGTAGAGAAGAAAAATCCACTGGTGCAAAAATAGGTTGGGGAATTTATTCTCTATATGGAATTTCATCTTATCTAGGTGATTTTGTATCTTACCTAAGACTTATGGCGCTAGTTTTATCAGGTTCCTTCTTGGGACTTGCCATAAATATGATTGCAGGAATGCTTTTTGAATCAAATATACTTGGAAAATTATTTGCAATAGTAATTTTTGTGGTATTCCAATTATTTAATGCCTTTCTTTCTTATTTGTCAGCTTATGTTCATACAGCAAGGCTTACTTATGTAGAAATGTTTAATAAATTTTATGAAGGTGGAGGCATACCTTTCAAAAAAATGATAGAAAATTCAGATTACTTTAATATAGACTAGGAGGAAAATTATGTTAAATGGATTAATGGGACAATATGGTGGATTGATTTTAGGATCTATTGGGATCTTCTTTGCAGTAGCACTTTCTGGTGCAGGATCTGCTAAGGGAGTAGGTATGGCAGGGGAAGCTGCTGCAGGAGTAGTAATTGATGAACCAGAAAAATTTGGTAAATCTCTTGTACTTCAACTACTTCCAGGTACACAAGGTCTTTATGGATTTGTAATTGGACTATTTATATTATTTAGACTTTCACCAGATGTTCCAGTAAACACAGGATTTATGTACATGGCAAGTGGTGCCGTTATTGGTCTTGCTGGACTTGTATCTGCAGTTGCACAAGGAAAAGTTTCTGTTGCAGGTATTAACATCTTGGCAAAAAATGAAGAACAACAAGCAAAGGGTATTATCTTTGCAGTAATGGTTGAACTTTATGCAATTCTTGCCTTTGCAATTTCATTCTTTATTCTATTTAGAGCCTAGGTGATACTATGGCAGGACTTGAAAATATTTTAAATAAAATTATTGAGGATGCAAAAACTAAGGCTGATGAAATTATAAAGGAAGCAGAAGAAAAACAACATCTTGTTGTAGAAAAAAGAGAAGATGACGCAAAATTTTTAGCTGATAAAATTAATGAAATCTCAAAAAAAGAAAGAGAAGAGATTTTAAAAAGGGCAAAATCCAGCACTGAGTTAAAAGCAAGAGATAATATTCTAGCTGAAAAGCACAAATTAATTGATAAAATCCTTAAAAAGGCAGTAGCTGAGCTAGAAAATTTGTCAGAAGAAGATTTTATAAAATTTGTAAAAAATAATGTTAAGGGTGTAGAAGACAAAAATTCTATATTAGATGTGCCAAGTAAATATAGAGATGCAGTAAAAAATGCAAATCTTGGCTTTAAGGTTTCTGAGACTGATGTAGAGAGAGGTTTTGTCCTTCACAATGGAAATTTAATTTACAATGGTGATTTTAAATCTATTGTAAAATCTGAAAGAGAAGACTTGGAAAAATTTTTGGCTGAAAAACTTTTCAGTTAAGGGAAAAGGTGGTTAAATGGATAAAAGTAAATTCATCCAAAGTTCTACAAGACTTAGAGTTTTGGAAAAGGAATTTTTAAAAAGTGAAAACTTTATAAGAATTTCTGAAACAGAAACTTTGGAAGACGCACTTAGATCTCTATCTGATACAGTTTATAATAAGTATATTAATAAACTCTCTTCTCCCACAGAATATGAATATATTTTAAAAGAGGAACTCACAAATTTTTATGATGAGCTTTTTGATATTTCTCCTTCTAAAATTCCAGTAAAACTTCTTACTTTAAAGTATTTTTATCACAATTTAAAAGTGCTAATAAAAGAAGATATTGGGAAAAAGGATTTAAAAGATCTCTATATGAATATTGGAGATTTTGATCTAAAGGAATATAAGGATGCTCTTTTAAAGGGAAGCAAAAAAAATAAGTATTTTGAACTCATAACAAGGGTTGAGGAGCTTTATGAAGAAAAGAAAGATCCACAGCTGATTGATATTTATCTTGATAATGCTTACTTTACTGAACTTCTTGAACTTGCAAAAGAGTCTAAGGTGGACTTATTTATAAAATATGCAAAGAATTTAATTGATTTTACAAATATTAGGACACTTTTAAGGGCTAAGAAGCAAGAAAAAAGCGTAGAATTTTTAAGGAGTATAATTATTGAAGGTGGCAATGTTAGAGAGGAAACTTATTTTGATTTATTAAATAGAGATATAAGTTCAGATACAGATGCCTTTAAAAAACTTGAAATTTACAAGTATATAAAAGAGGCACTTGATTCCTTTAAGGAAAGGGGAAATCTTTCAGATTTTGAAAGAGAGATGGACAATTACTTTATAGATTTGATAAAAGATGTAAAGTACATCACTTATGGTCCTGAAGTTGTTTTTGCCAATGCTTTGGCAAAGGAAATGGAGATTAAAAATCTTAGAATCATTTTAGTTTCCAAACTAAATGGACTTGACAGTGAATTTATTAGAGAAAAGTTGCGTGATACTTATGTATAAAATTGCAGTTATTGGCGACAAAGATTCAGTTTTATCCTTTAAGGCAATAGGGATAGATGTCTTCGTTAGTTACGAAGAAAAGGACGCAAGGGCAAAAGTTGATGCTCTTGCAAAAAAAGATTATGGTGTAATTTATATCACAGAAGAACTTGCTGCAAAAATACCAAATACTATAGAGAGATATAATGACAAATTATTGCCAGCAATTATAGTTATTCCTTCAAATAAGGGTACTCTTGGTATTGGTATGAAGAATTTGAACAAAAATGTTGAAAAGGCAGTTGGAGCAAATATATTAGGTGATTAATCACCTTTTTATAAAGGAGGAGCTTTATTGAAATCAGGAAAGATAATTAAAGTATCCGGGCCACTAGTTGTAGCATCTGGCATGGAAGATGCCAATGTTTATGATGTAGTAGAAGTTTCTAAGGACAAATTAATTGGTGAAGTTATTGAAATGAGAGGCGACAAGGCTTCCATTCAAGTTTACGAAGAAACTACAGGTATTGGCCCTGGAGATGAAGTATATACAACAGGAGCACCACTTTCCGTTGAGCTTGGACCTGGAATGATCGAGCAAATGTTTGACGGTATTCAAAGACCTCTTGTTGGACTTAGAGATGAAGCTGGAGACTTTTTAAAAAGAGGAGTTATAGTAAATCCTTTAAATAGAGAAAAGAAATGGGAATTTAAAAAAGTTGCAAATGTAGGAGATAGTGTTCAAACGGGAGATATCCTTGGTACAGTAGAGGAGACATCAGTTGTAACTCACAAAATCATGGTTCCCAATGGAATTAAAGGTAAGCTTAAAGATATTAAGGAAGGTTCCTTTACTGTTGAAGAAACTATTGCAGTTATTGAAACAGAAAAGGGCGATGAAAATCTTACAATGATACAAAAATGGCCAGTAAGAAAGGGAAGACCTTACAAGAAAAAAATTGATCCAAAGGAACCACTTGTTACTGGACAAAGAGTAATAGATACATTTTTCCCAATTACTAAGGGTGGTACTGCTGCTATTCCAGGACCTTTCGGTTCAGGTAAAACAGTTGTACAACATCAACTTGCAAAATGGGCAGATGCACAAATAGTTGTCTATGTAGGTTGCGGAGAGCGTGGAAACGAAATGACAGATGTACTAATGGAATTTCCAGAGCTAATGGACCCTACAACTGGCGAGTCAATTATGAAGAGGACAGTTCTTATTGCCAATACTTCTAACATGCCAGTAGCGGCTCGTGAAGCATCAATTTATACAGGAATCACAATTTCTGAATATTTTAGAGATATGGGCTATTCAGTTGCCATGATGGCAGACTCTACATCTCGTTGGGCAGAAGCTCTTCGTGAAATGTCTGGTCGTCTTGAAGAAATGCCTGGTGACGAAGGTTACCCAGCTTATCTTGGTTCAAGAATTGCAGAGTTTTATGAAAGGGCTGGTCGTGTAATTGTAAATGCATCTGAAGAAAGAGAAGGAGCACTTTCGGTTATAGGTGCAGTTTCTCCTCCAGGTGGAGATATTTCTGAACCAGTTACACAAAACACACTTAGAATCGTAAAAATATTCTGGAAATTAGACTACGATTTGTCTTATCAAAGACACTTCCCAGCTATTAACTGGATTGATTCTTATTCACTATATCAAGCAAAAATTGACAAATATTTAGATGAAAAAGTTGATAGAAGATTTTCAAAACTTAGAAAGAGGGCAATGGCACTTTTACAAGAAGAAACAACACTACTTGAAGTTGTAAGACTTGTAGGTCGTGACACATTATCTGATGAAGACCAAGTTAAACTTGACACTACAAAATCAATTCGTGAAGACTTTTTGCAACAAAATGCCTTCCACGATGTTGATACTTTCTGTCCACTTGAAAAGCAATTTAAGATGCTTGACACAATTCTATACTTCTATGACAAATGTCAAGAAGCACTAGAAAATGGAGTCTACTTTAGTGAAATTGAAAAACTTGATGTAAAAGAAAATATTGCCAGAATGAAGTACCTTCCTAATGATGACTTGGGAAAAATCGACGCAATAAAAGATAAAATTGACAGTGAACTTAAAGAATTAGAAGAGGTCGGTGATGTAGATGCTTAAAGAATATAAATCAGTAACAGAAGTCGTTGGACCTCTTATGACTGTTGAAGGAGTAGAAGGTGCAGCCTACGAAGAACTTGTGGACATCGAACTTCAAACCGGCGAAAAGAGGCGTGGTCGTGTAATTGAAATTGAAGGAGACAAGGCCATGGTTCAAATTTTTGAAGGTTCCAGTGGAATTAACTTAATGGACACAAGTGTAAGATTTTTAGGAAAGCCACTTGAACTTGGAGTTTCACCAGATATGATTGGTAGAGTCTTTGACGGACTTGGTGAACCAATTGACGATGGTCCAAAGATTATTCCTGAAGAAAAAATAGATATTAACGGAACTGCAATAAATCCAGTTTCAAGAGACTATCCATCAGAATTTATTCAAACAGGTGTATCTGTAATTGATGGACTTAACACTCTTGTTAGGGGACAAAAACTTCCAATATTCTCTGAAGCAGGACTTCCACACAATGAACTTGCAGCACAAATAGCAAGACAAGCAACTGTACTTTCAGGTGGAGACTTTGCCGTAGTATTTGCAGCCATGGGTATTACCTTTGAAGAAGCACAATACTTTATTGACGACTTCACAAAGACAGGAGCCATAGATAGAGCTGTTTTATTTATGAATCTTGCCAATGACCCAGCCATAGAAAGACTTGCAACACCAAAAATGGCACTTACTGCAGCAGAATATTTGGCCTTTGAACTTGGAAAACACGTACTTGTAATTTTGACAGATATGACAAATTATGCAGAAGCCCTAAGAGAAGTATCTGCCGCAAGAAAAGAAGTTCCAGGTAGACGTGGTTACCCTGGTTATTTATACACAGACCTTGCAGGTATTTATGAAAGAGCAGGAAGAATTAAGGGTAGAGAAGGATCCATTACACAAATTCCAATTTTGACAATGCCAGAAGGAGACATCACTCACCCTATCCCTGACCTTACAGGTTATATCACTGAAGGACAAATAATTCTTTCAACTGACCTTTATAAGCAAGGACTTGAACCACCTATTAATGCCATCCCATCATTATCAAGACTTAAAGATAAGGGAATTGGCGAAGGTAAAACTCGTGAAGACCATGCTGATACAATGAACCAAATTTATGCAGCCTACACTGCAGGTAAAGAAGCAAAGGAACTTTCTGCCATTCTTGGGGAAACAGCTCTATCAGATACGGACAAGGCCTTTGCAAGATTTGCCGATTTGTTTGAAAAACAATATGTATCTCAAGGCTTTGAAACAAATAGACCTATTGAAGATACTTTGAATTTAGGTTGGGAACTTTTATCTATAATACCTAAAACAGAACTAAAGAGAATTGACGACAAATTAATTGAAAAATATTTGGGCGATAAGGAGAAAGATTCTAAAGATTCTGAAAATTTAGAAAATGAGGGATTATAATGACAAGACTTAAAGTAAATCCCACAAGAATGAATTTGTCCATTTTAAAAGATAAATTAGAGACATCAAAAAGAGGACACAAACTTTTAAAGGACAAGCAAGACGAACTTATGAGACAATTTATCACTCTCATAAAGGAAAATAAAAAGCTTAGACTTGAAGTGGAAGAAAAATTACAAAATTCTTTTAAAGCCTTTCTAATGGCATCAGCTGCTATGAGTCCAGAAATGTTAGAAGAAGCAATTTCACTTCCCACAATGAAAACTCTTGTTAATATCAAAAAGAAAAATGTAATGTCTGTTGATGTGCCAGAGATGGAATTTATAACAAAAAAGACAGCTGAAGATGCATCTCGATACCCTTATGGATATGCACAAACAACATCTGACCTTGACTATGCCATAGACGATCTTACAGAAGTTATGGATGAACTTTTAACTCTTACCCAAAAAGAAAAGGCGGCACAACTTCTTGCCAATGAGATAGAAAAAACAAGAAGAAGAGTAAATGCCCTTGAGTATAAAACAATTCCAGATTTAGAAGAAACTATAAAATATATTCGCTCAAAACTTGATGAAAGTGAAAGAGCAAATATAACAAGGCTAATGAAGGTAAAAGACATCATCTCCAAGGACGAGATGAAGGAAGAAAAACTAGAAAAAGTAAATGCAGAACTTGTATAAAATTAAGCTGGAGAATAAAATTCTCTGGCTTTTTTAATGAGTATTAAAGAGAATTATGGTTATAAATAATTATAGATTAGATAAAATATTGGAGGGATCTTATGAAATTTTTACACACAATGATTAGAGTAAAGGACTTGGAAAGATCTGAAAAGTTTTATAAAGAAGCCTTGGGTTTCGTTGAATCAAGGCGCAAGGATTTTCCAGAAAATGAATTTACACTTTTATATTTAAAGCTAGAAGACTCACCCTATGAACTTGAGCTGACATATAATTATGACGGAAGGGACTACACAATTGGCGACGGCTACGGTCACATTGCCATTTCTCACAAGGACATAAAAGCCTTTAGGGAAGAATTAAAAAATAAAGGCTGTGATGTGACAGAATTAAAAGCACTTTCTGACAAATCTGATTCCTACTTCTTTGTAAAAGATCCAGATGGATATAAAATTGAAGTTATTGGGGAAAAATAAATAAAAAACAAAAAGGCCAGCTCGTGAAATTAATTCATAAGCTGGCATTTTTTTACATATTATTTTTTAATTTTTCATTTAATCTTGCTATGTCCCTCTTGGCAAGTGTGTATTCAACAAACCAAATTACAAGATAGATTAAAAGGTAAATGCCAAGGAAGATGGCAAGGGACAAAGAGGACTTTTGGAACCAGTAGAGCTTGTAGCCTACAAAAACCATAGTGGAAGCAGTTAAGAGAAAGTGGATGATGGTTCTTGTAAGTATTGAAAGTTTTTCTTCTTCCCAAACTACAGAGGCAAAGCCAAAGACCATGCCAAGAAGTCCGCTAAGACAAATTGACAAAAAGTTTGCCGCAAAGACTGACTTAGAACTTTCTATTAAGCTTGGGTTTGCAATAGAAAAATCTCCATCAGTAAAAATATAGGACATAATTAGGGAAATGACAAGCAAAATAAATTCACAAATCAAAAGACCATTTACCATTCGACTAATAATTTTTTTCATAAAATCACCTCATATACCTAAAGTAGTTTTAATTTTTTTCACATATCTTCGAGATACGAAGGTCTTGGACTTATTTTTCATAGTGACAGAAATAGTTCCAGAGTAGGACAAGTCGAAGCTATCAACTAAGTTTAGGTTGATGAGTTCAGAGTTTGAAATCCTAACAAAATTTTTCGACTTCAACATCTCTTCAAGCTGATAAATTCTCTTTTTCACTAAATATTTTTCATGGAGAGATTCGGCAAAGACCCTTGAATCCTCTGTGTAAATCCTATAAATTTTTCTCGGATTTAAAATTTTTATCTTCTCATCAAGAAAACCAATTAACAAATTTTCAGAATTTTCTAGCACAAAGGACTTCAGCCTTAAAACTTCTTCTGTAACTTTATCAGTGTAGACAAGAGCCTTGGGCACTTTATAATTTTCATCAATCTTAATTTCAAAATCCATTTCTGACCTCCTTTACTTATAATATAAACCTTGAAAAGAAAAAGTAAATAAATCTTCTCTAAGTGGTTGATAAATTTAGTTAAGTGGCAAAAGAAAAAGTGTAGGAAGCTTCCCACACTTAATCTAATAAAATTCCCCTTAAAAATCCATGAAGGAGATGGTCGCCATTTTCATCATAGACATCTGAAATTATGTCGATAAAATTTTTATCATGTTTATTTTCTATATTTTCAACTAGGTTTATACATCTTATTTTTCTTCCGGTGTAGGCCTTTTTTATAAAATCAAACTCCATGCGATACATTAAAATATCGTAGTCGCCACCAATTTTATTAGTAAGACTTGCAGTAAGTAGACCCTGTAAGAGATATTCGCCCTTGTCATTTGGACTTTCGTGGTGCTTGCCCCAAAAGTTTGCATTCTCTGCGTAGTCCCTCAAATCTTTTTCAGTAAAAACTCTTTCGTAAATAACTTCGTCACCCTTATTTAGTCTCATAAAAACACCTCAATAATAATATACCCAATAAATAAATTAAAATTGGGTAAAATAAAAGAGAGGTGTTATTGTGAAAAAAATTTTATTATATGGATTAGAAGAAGAAAAGACAAAAATCACAGAAAATGTGGCAAGTGAATTTGGCATTGAAATAAATAAAATCGCAAAAAATGACTTAGAGAAAAAAGTTGGCGAACTCTTTAATTTAGATTTGGGAGAAAATGATCTTGTGGAAGACGAAAATAAATTAATGGTATTTTCTGACTTTGACAGAAATATTTTGCAGGACTTTTTAATTGCCCTAAAAAAAGAGGGCGTAATGGTGGACCACAAATGCGTCTTAACAGAGACCAATGCAGATTGGACCTTTGCCTTTTTAATGGGTCATATTGCTGATGAGCATAGGGTTGTCACAAAATTTAGAGAACTTGGTGGACTTGTAAAAATTGCCTTAGATAGGCTTGAAAATGACAGGGACGACCAACTCATGGACCTAGTAGAAAAAGCCATAGAAAATAAAAATAGGGAACTAGATGAGCAAAAACTCGACTCAGCAATAAAAGATTTGAGGGAAAAATTAAATATTAAATAAAAATAAAGCCTTGATGTTCCTACACCAAGGCTAATTTTTTTGTCTTAAATTTTATACTCTTAATTTACAAATTAAATTATAAATTCAAAAATTTTAATTAAAATTTTGTGATGTCATAGATATCCATGTTTTCTTCGTGGAATTTTTTATTTTTTACAGCTACTCTTGCTGCTAGGGTGTCAAGAGATGTTACTATGTCGATGCCATATTCTGTTGCCATTCTTCTAATTTTAAAGCCGTCTCTTGTTGAGTCGCCACCTCTTGTTGGAGTGTTTACTACAATGTCGATTTCGCCATTTCTTATTACATCTAAGATGTTTGGTCTTGGGTCATTTATTTTTCCAATTTCTCTTGCCTCAATGCCTTCTTTTTTAAGAAGCTCACAAGTTCCCTTAGTTGCTATAAATGTGTAGCCCAAGTCCTTCATAGATTTTGCAATTTCAATAAATTCTTCTTTGTCATTGTCATTTACTGTTGCAAGGACAGTTGAAACTTCACTTTCTATTGCAGAGCCTGCTGCCAAGAAGCCTTTGAAAAGTGCTTCGTCTATATCTTTTCCAACTCCAAGGACTTCTCCAGTGGATTTCATTTCAGGTCCAAGGGAAATTTCTACTCTGTTAAGTTTTGACATTGAGAATACTGGAACTTTTACTGCCATAAGTTTTGGTTCCTTATAAATGTCAACTCCATATCCTAAATCAGATAGTTTTTCGCCAAGCATAGTTTTTGTTGCAAGATCAACTATTGGCACACCAGAAACTTTTGAGATGTAAGGTACAGTTCTTGATGCACGAGGGTTTACTTCAATGATATATAAATCATTTTTGTATTCGATGAACTGAATGTTAATCATGCCCTTTACATGAAGTGCTTTGGCAATTTTCTTTGTGTAGTCTAAAATTTTTGCCTTTATGGCATCAGAAATGTGAAGGCTTGGATAAATTGTTATTGAATCTCCAGAGTGAACTCCTGCTCTTTCAAGGTGTTCCATGATTCCAGGAATTAATACATCTTCGCCATCTGAAATTGCGTCAACTTCAATTTCACGACCAACTAAATATTTGTCAATTAAAACTGGGTTTTCAGCATCTCTTTCAAAGGCACTTTGCAAATAAGTTTTTAAACTATCTTCATCATAAGTTATTTGCATTCCTTGACCACCAAGTACATAGGAAGGTCTAACAAGTAGTGGATAGCCAAGATCTTTAGCAGCATCAAGTCCTTCTTTTACTGTGAAAACACCATGTCCCTTAGGTCTATTTATTTTTAATTTTTCAAGCATTTCGTCAAATTTTTCTCTGTCTTCAGCCCTATCTATGTCTTCAAAGTCTGTTCCCAAGATGTTTATTTTTTGTGAGTGAAGATATTTTGCAAGCTTAATGGCAGTTTGTCCACCAAAGGCAAGTATAACTCCCATAGGTTTTTCTATTTCAATTATAGATTTAACTTCTTCTTCAGTAAGTGGTTCGAAGTAAAGTTTATCTGATGTGTCAAAGTCTGTTGAAACAGTTTCAGGGTTGTTATTTATAGTAATTGTTTCGATGCCAAGTTTAATAAGGGCCTTAATTGCGTGAACGCTACAGTAGTCAAATTCAATACCTTGACCAATCCTTATAGGACCAGATCCAATTACAATTATTTTTTTCTTGTCTGATAAAATATTTTCGTCTGTCTTTTCATAAGTTGAATAATAGTAAGCGCCATTCTTTCTAAATGGGGAAGTGTCAACTCTTCTATAATTTGGAAGAATTTTATTTTTTTCACGAAGTTCAATTACTTCTTCCATTTCTACGCCAAGAGCCTTGGCAATAGTCTTATCAGAGAAACCAAGTTTTTTAAGTTTAGCAAGCTCATCAGGTGTCATTGTTTCAAGACTTAATTTTTTAAGATTTTCTTCTTCACGAACAATGTTTTCAATTTTTTCTAAGAAGTAAAGATCAATGCCAGTTATATCGTGGATAAGTTCAATGGAAAGCCCACGTCTTATAATTTCTGCAACATCAAAAAGTCTTTCGTCATCTGGGAATTTAATTCTCTTTTTAAGTTCTTCAGTAGTTCTTTCTTCAGAGAATTTTGATTCAAGAGAGAATTTAGAAATTTCAAGAGATCTAATTCCCTTCATTAGAGCTTCTTCAAAGGATGAACCAATTGACATAACTTCGCCAGTTGCCATCATTTTTGTGCCAAGTTTTCTATTTGCATATTTAAACTTGTCAAAAGGCCATTTAGGAATTTTAACAACTACATAATTACAATGAGGTTCATAATTTTCAATAGTTTCGCCAGTAGTTTCGTTTTCGATTTCAGAAAGGTTAAGTCCAAGGGCAATTTTTGTTGCAATTCTTGCAATTGGATAACCTGTTGCCTTTGATGCAAGGGCAGAAGAACGAGAAACTCTAGGATTGATTTCGATTACTGCGTAATCCAAAGTTTCTGGATTTAAGGCAAGTTGAACATTGCAAGCGCCAACTACATTTACATTTTCAACTATATTTAGGGCCGCATTTTTTAATTTTTGTAGCACATCTTTATCAAGACTTTGGCAAGGAGCAACTACAATGGAGTCGCCAGTGTGAACGCCAACTGGATCAACATTTTCCATATCGCAGACAATAATTTTTTCACCAGCAGAGTCTCTTATAACTTCAAATTCAATTTCCATCCAACCACGAATAGATTTTTCAAGAAGACATTCATTTACTGGGCTAAGGCTAAGTCCATGAGATAAAACTTCTTCAAGTTCTTCTTCGTCATAGGCAAAGCCGCCGCCAGTTCCACCTAAAGTGTAGGCAGGTCTAATAACTAGAGGATAGCCAATTTTTTTAGCAAGAACTTTTCCTTCTTCAAGTGTAGTTGCAATTTCAGACTGGATAATTGGTTCGCCAATTTCTTGCATAGTTTTTCTAAAAATATCTCTGTCTTCTCCTTTTTTTATGGCGTCAATGTCAGTACCTATAATTTTTATTCCATACTTATCTAAAATTCCACGCTTGTCTAGTTCTAGTGTCATGTTAAGACCAGTTTGTCCGCCCATGCCTGCAATAAGGGAATCAGGTCTTTCCTTTTCAATAATTTTTTCTATAAAAGAAATAGTTATTGGCTCGATATAAATTTTATCGGCAACACCCTTGTCTGTCATAATAGTAGCAGGATTTGAGTTTACAAGAACAGTTTCTACACCATTCTTTTTTAGAGTTTCACAAGCTTGTGTACCTGAGTAGTCAAATTCAGCAGCTTGTCCTATAACAATGGGACCAGATCCTATTACTAGCGTCTTCTTAATCGAATTATCTCTTGGCATTTTTTTCTCCTTTTCCAAATAAAAGATCAAACATTCTTAAAAATGGGCAAAAAAAATTTAAGGTATTAAATTTGCTCAAAAAAAAATCATGCGCAAGGACATGATTTTACTCAGTCCTTGGACTGATTTTCTATTTTTTTATCTTTATTATTAAATCACTTTTGAGAAAAAATTGCAAGAGATTTTTTATAAAAAATTTATAAATCTTTTAAGAAAAATAAATCTCTTGGTCTTTAATTCATTTGAAAGCTATTATTCAACAAAAGAGTTAAAATTATTTATAATTTATTGTATAATAAAAAAGATAAGGAGGAGAAATTATGACAAAAGTTCTCCATTTAATTAGTGGCGGCGACACAGGTGGCGCAAAGACACATATTTTTACCTTGATGAAAGGTCTTAGCGGAAAAGTCGAAAGTAAAATAATTTGTTTTATCAAAGATACTTTTTATGATGAAGCAAAAGAAAGAGGCATCGACATAGAAGTTTATCCACAAGAAAAAAGATCAGACCTTTCCGTCGTTTCTAAATTAAGTGACGAAATAAATAATGGCAAATACGATTTAGTCCATGCCCATGGGGCAAGAGCTAATTTTATTTGCATGTTTTTAAAAAAGAAAATACATGTCCCTATGGTTACTACAATCCATTCAGATTATATGCTTGACTTTAAGGACTCTTTTTACAAAAATTTAATTTACACTACTCTAAATAAGATGGCTTTAAAAAAATTTGATCACTACATTTGTGTAAGTGACAATTTTAAAAAGATGCTAGAAGATAGAGGCTTTGACAAAAAGAAAATTCATGTCCTCTACAATGGCATAGATACAGAAGAAAAAATTGAGTACATTCCAAAGACTGCTTTCTTAGAAAAATACAAGATTAATTATAACGGTGAGCTTTTGGTGGGAATTGCAGCAAGGCTAGATAAGGTTAAGGATCATGAAACTTTTATTAAGGCTTGTAAAGAAACCCTAGAAGTAAATCCAGACATAATATTTTTAATAGCAGGAGATGGCGATGAAAAGAAAAAACTTGAAGAAATGGCAAAATCTTTTAATATAGAAAAAAATATTTATTTTCTTGGCTTTGTAAGGGATAAATATTCTTTCATGAATGCCATTGATATAAATGTTTTGACATCTATATCTGAGTCCTTTCCTTATGTAATTCTTGAGGCTGCACTTTTATCTGTACCTACAGTTTCCACAAAAACTGGCGGCATACCAGAAATAGTAAAGGACGATTACACTGGATATTTATTCCCAGTGAGAAATTACAAGGCCCTTTCAAGATATCTTTTGGATTTATATGACAATAGAGAAAAATTAAAGGAACTTGGCGAAAATATAAAAAGAGAAGTAATAGAAAAATATTCTCATGAATCCATGGGAAATAGACAAAAAGAAATTTATGATGAAATATTATTGGGAGGAAAAAATGAAAATAATTGACAAAAAGGGCAGACTTTTTGGACTAATTAACATAGTTGATTTACTTATAATAGTTTTGCTTCTTGCTCTTGTAGCAGTGGGAGTAAAGAGATTTGGCAACAAGGCAGCAGTTGGAGAAGCCACAACAAAAAAAGGCGTCATCACAGCAGAAATAAAAGATGTTAGAGATGTAACAGCAAAAAATGTAAAAGTTGGCGACCCTATTTATGATTATGACAAGGGAACTTTAATAGGAAAGATCCTTACAGCTGAAGTTGAACCCTATAAGGACGAAACAGAATACCAAGGTAAATTTTTTAATGCAGAAGTTCCTGGCAAATACAGAGTAATAATGACAATTGATGCTGATGTAAAAGAAACGCAAGATTTTTATCAAGTAGGTACTGAACAAATAAGAATTGGCGCAGAAATGAGAATTAAAAATAAAAGTATTACATCTTTTATGACAATACTTGGCATAGAAGTAAAGAACTAGGTGATCACTATTAATTCATTAACTATAAGGTTTTTAAATAAAATTTACAGGTCCTTTTCTTTTTACTATGAAAGCTCACTGGCAAAAAGGATTATAGATTTTATAAGTAAATCTCTAGCAGAAAACTTTGCAAATTCAAAAACTAAAAAAGTTTTAACTGGCGAAAAAGTTTTATTTGCAAATTCCTTTATCTATAAAATATATAGAGGACTTTTTAACTTAATAGAAAAATTTATGAACTTATTGGGAAGAATTTTTGTGCCACTGATTAAGAGTTCTTTTTTCCTTGGCTCAACCTTTAAGGTCCTTGATGATTTTGACGAAATCGCAGGCATAATATCAAATATCATGTTTTATGCTGGGATTTTTACCCTAATTATCTCTATAATTTTTAAGGGAAAAATAATTTTTCCCCTTGCCTTTATTATTCTTGGCATAATTCTTTCCCTCTTAAAGGGAAAATACATGGATATAATTAAAGGCTCAAAGGTCTTAGAATTTTTTACATCTTTCTTTAAATTAGATGAAGGCGGTGAAAACTGGTGGTAAAATCAAAAAAAATTAATTTTATACTTTTGTCCGCAGTTTTTCTAAGCTTAATATATTATTTTTTGGGAACAAAATTATTTTTGGCAGCCTTCCTTGGCATAAGTGGTCTACTTTTAGTCATCTACGACATAAAAATTGGACTCTTTGCAACAGTATTTTTATATCCCTTTGTGCCTGATGCCTTGGGACTAATAATGCTACTTTCCATGGGATTTTTTGTCTTACTTAGGACAATTTTATACAAAGAAAGTTTTACAGTGGGCGAAAGGACTGTTCCCATAGCAATATTTGCCTTTATAATAGTTTTTTCTACTATAACATCAATTGACCCATCGGGATCAGTTCGTGACTTGGCACTAAATGCAGCAGGAATTTCCTTTTTATTTGCCATGACAAATTCTATAAAGACAAAGGCAGAACTCAACGGTCTTATCTCAACTTTACTTTTGTCGGCTCTTGTAGTTTCCCTACTTGGAGTAGTCCAATATTTTACAGGAGTAGAGATGAGACCAGAGTGGCTCGACACAGAAAATAACACTGACATTGCAGTTAGAGTTTATTCAGTATTTTTCAATCCAAATATTTTGGCAGAATACTTAGTTTTAATTACACCAATAGCTGTTGGCATGACCTGGTACACAAAATCTATGAGGAAAAAATTTCTCTTTGCAGCCTCAACAGGCATACTTCTTATTTGTATTGTCATGACACTTTCAAGAGGTGGCTGGGTAGGAATTGCCCTTGCAGCCCTTGCCTTTGTCTTATTAGTTGATAAGAGATTGCTACTTTTAGGCATACCAATAGTTCTTGGGGGACTTGCTTTTCTTCCACAAAAAGTCCTAGATAGAATCACATCTATTGGCTCAACAGTTGACACATCAAATTTATATAGAATAAAAATTTGGCACATAACTATGGATGTAATAAGAGATAATTTTATAGCAGGCGTTGGCTTTGGTTATATGCCTTTTAAAGATACCTTTGAAAGATATATTAGAACCATGCCAATATATCACGCTCACAACACCTATCTTGAAGTGGCAGCAGAAATTGGCTTAATTGGATTTATCTTTTTCATCTTACTTTTACTTTCCACACTAAAATACGATTATGTAAACTTAGTAAAATCAGAGGACAAATATTTCAAATACCTTGGAGCAGGACTCTTTGCCAGCATAGTTGGCATTATGGGTCATGGACTTGTAGAACACTTTTTATACATTCCAAGAATAATATTTAGCTTCTGGATTGTCCTTGCCATAATTTTTACAGCCATAAAAGTAGAAAAAAGTGAAAGAGAAAAAGAAAATACAATAGATAATAAAGAAGAATTAAAAAATACAGAAAATACAATAGAAAGAAATCCTATAACAGAGTGATAAAATGAATGGTATGAAAAAAATTGTAGTATCAGGATACTTTGGCTTTGACAACTCTGGCGACGATGCCATCTTAAAAGCCATGGTAGAAGACTTTAAAAAACTAAATAGAGAAAATTTTGAAATAAAAATGACAGCACTTTCAAAAAATCCTGAGAAGACAAAAAAAGTTTACGGCATAGATGCAGTAAATAGATTTTCATTACCAGAACTCATCTCCACACTAAAGGATGCAGACCTATTTTTATCAGGTGGAGGATCTCTTCTTCAGGATATAACATCAACTAGGAGCATAATCTACTATCTATCAGTGATAACTTTGGCGAAAATGTTGGGGAAAAAAGTTTATGTCTATGCCAATGGCATAGGTCCCATTGACAAGAGAAAAAATAGAATTTTGACAAAGAGAGTCTTAAATAAAGTAGATTACATTACCCTTCGCGACAAATTATCCTATGACTTTGTAAAAAAATTGGGGGTTACAAATAAAAATATAGAAGTGACAGCAGACCCAGTTTTCACCCTAAAAGCAGCAGATGATAATAGAGTAGATGAAATATTAAAAGATGAAGGCATAAAAATAACAGAAAAGACTCTGGGATTTTGTATAAGAGATCACAAAAAAGACGAAACAATAAAGGAAAAATTTGCAAAAACTATTGACCTCTTAATAGAAGCAGGCTACGACATTTTACTTGTGCCCTTTCACACACCAAGGGACAATGTCTATTCGAGAGAAGTAGCAGAAAAGTGTCGTCACAAAGAAAAAGTCATGTTGATAGAAAAAAACTATTCAGCAGGCGAACTTATGGGCATCTTTAAAAAACTAAGGCTACTTGCAGCTATGAGACTTCATTCACTTGTTTATGCAGCTAGCGTAAATCTTCCTATGGTGGGAATCATTTATGACCCAAAAGTTGAGGCCATGGTTAGAGAACTTGGCATAAAAGAAGCAGTAGATGTAGAAAATTTCTCAGCAGAAGAATTATTTGAAAAAACCCAAAAGGCACTTGATAGCTTGGAAGAAAGGCGAGAAGTCTTAAAAGAAAAGGCAGAAAAAATGCGTCAAGAATCCAAGAAAAATGTAGAAATTGCCATGAGGCTTTTAGGCGAAAAATAAAAATAAATATTAATAAAAATTTAGAGCAAGAGAAAACTTGCTCTTTTTTTATTTTAAATTTGAAAAACATATTACAAATAATTTATAAATTTAAGTGTAGAGAAATTTTGGGGAAATTTTATAATTTTAAAGAAAATTTATGTCAAGAAAACAAAAAAATTTCTCGAGAATATAAAAGATTTTAGAATAAAAATCAAGAAAATTTTAAAGATTAATATATGTAAAAAAATAAATACATTTAATTAAAAGTATATAAAATTATACAAAAAGGAATAAAAAAAGTAAGATTTTCATCAAAAAAAATAAAAAAACAGGTAAAATGAAAAAGGATAGCAGACTAAATTAAATGACATAAATAAAAAATAGATTAATGATAATAAAATACTTTAAGGAAAGAACTAAAATATTGCACAAAATAAAGACAAAATTTACTGGGGGGGGGGTATAAAAGCATCTAAAATTGTTGAAATTATGGAAAATTTTAAATTTTAAAAATTGAAAAGAATATTTTGATTTGTTATAATAAAGCTGTATAAATAAAAATCTGGAGCATAAAATAAAAGCAATATATCTTACAAAAAATTTTAAAAAATAGGTTTACGCTTTCAGATAAAGGGAGATGATTTCCTGGGATATATTAAAGGAATATTTATTAAGAAAGTAAGAAGTTTATAACTTAAAAAGTAATTAGTCAATAACTTAATAAAGAGTTTAATAACTAAAAAATTAAGAAGCTAATAACTTAAAATTGAAAGGAGAAATAATGGATAATAAGAAAAAGGCAAAAGCGAAAGCAAATGCAAATCGCGTTGCTGCTTATGCTTTGTCAGGTGTAATGCTAGCAAGCATGATACCATATAACGTCTTTGCTAATGAAGAAGCATTGAACAAAAATATACAAGAAGCAAGCAATAAACAAGAACAAGAATTAGAAATAAACCCAACAGCTTTGCATAATACAAGCGTAAGAGATGCAGCAGCACCAGAAGACACATCTACTAAAGCAGATGCAAAAAATGCAGTACACGGCTTTGTAGGTATCCTGGTCGGCGGCGACATAAACGCTGACTTAAAGGCTGAAACTGGCCAAAGATTCAAACCAATTGAAGGAGTAAAAGTCTACTTCCAATGGTATGAAAGTAAAGGAAATAGAACATCACCAATCTACTATGCAGTTTCAGGAGCCGACGGACAGTTCCACATCAAAGTGAAACCATATATTGGCCAAGATGGAAAATTAGTTAAATTCGATGCCGATACAACAGTATCAGCAGGCGGAGAATCCTACAAGATGTGGGTTGATGAGTCCACTATTCCAGAAGGCTACCAACTTCAATACTCTACAGGAGAAGGTGTTGAGTTCACCGATAGAAGAGTTGCCGGTGGTGGATTTGACTTAGTTCCTAATACTCTTGTAAACTACAGAGTTCTTCTAATGGAAAAACAAGATGAAGTTAAGATGCATAAAGAAGTGGCAACACCAACAACTCCACAAATCTTTTCTACCGATCCTGGTCAAGGTGCGGTAAGAGGTAAGGTTTCTTGGGACTATGAATCTGCAGGTGGTGTCCAATGGGGTATAGTATCAACTCCAACAACACCAGCTGAAGGTGTAAAAGTTACTGCATCCTACCTATCTGACTATGCATTGAAACAAATTTACAGTGCTAAAACAGCTAATATGCTAGGTCTTTCCAAACCAAGCGATATTCGTGGTACTGGATGGACTTTCAAAAATGAGACTCAATTACAAGAATGGATTGCCAAACAAGTAGCAGCTGATAAAGACAATTGGATTGCAGAAACTGTAAGTGCAGTTACAAATGCCGAAGGTAACTACAAAATCCAATTTAAGGGAACTTGGGGACCAGAAAGAAATGATTCTAGTGTAGCTGATAGTGAAAGAGTAGCAGGTAAATTCTACGCAAAAGATGCGCATACTTGGACTGAGGAAGAAGTAAACCGTCTAGGCACAGTAGCAGAACATGCAGAAGATGGATCATTCTTAACAGGTGCACTTAACCATAATGAAAAACATATTAACACCGACTGGTTATTTATCTCAATTTCGGATGACAATAAGCCTAAAGAAGATGATAAGAAGGATAAAACAGCCGAGGAAATAAAGGCACTTGAAGAAGCGGCAAAAAAGGTTGCTAATCATAAAGCAATAAAAAACGTAGTATTAAGAACTCCATGGAACAACAACTGGTACACAGGATCTAATAACGCCTGGGGTATCCACGGTGGATGGGCACATGATAAATTTGGAGTATCAACTGTTCAAGCTGCTAACTCAACAAGAGCCGACTTCAACCTTGCACCGGCTGAAATCAAATTCAATATCACAAACTTTGATACTCAAGCAAATACAGCAATACCAGGAGATGTAGCAGTAACAAATACTGCAGGTCTTCCTTATAAAAACACATCCGATTCTTTCAAAATAGTTTGGTATGACCAAGATGGAAATAAGATAAAGGAAGAACCAACACAAAAACCAACGTCAACAGGAGCTCTAAAAGAAGCAACTTTTGATACAAAAGATGTAAAAGAAACAAAAACATTTGTAGCAAAACTTCACTATGTTAAATCAGATGGAAGCTTAGGACAAGTTTTAGCTCAAGATGCCTTCACAGTTAAGATTAGTAAACTTGTCGTTTCAGCCTATGATGAAGTAAGTATTGCAAACCCTGCAGCTAATGATGAATCTATGGAGGGTGCAACTTATTCAGCTGAAGGTCTTCCAGAAGGACTTACAATTAATCCAAATAACGGTACTATTTCTGGTAAAGCAACAACACCAGGTAAATATACTGTAACTGTAAAGACAACAGTACCTGATGAAAAGTCAGGAGAAGACGCAGTAGGAACTTCTCAATATGTCGCTTTAGTAACAGATTCACCATTAAAAGATGGTAATGTAAACAGTGCTTATAGTGAAACTATTAAACCATCAGAAGTTGAAGGCTATGTATTTAAAAATGTATCAGCTAAATTTATCGATGGAAAAGAAATTGCTGGTTTAACTATAACAGGAGATAAAATCTCTGGAACACCAACAGCAAAAGTTGAAGCTACCCAAGAAGATCCAAATGTCGAAGTAACTTATGATATCTATAAATTAAATTCAAAGGGTGAAGAAGTCCTAATCAAAAAAGGACACGTTGATAAAGTTCCACTTTCAATAAAAGATGGTGAAGCTACTAAGTACGAACCAGCATACAAAGAAGTAGAAGGTAAAGTAGGCGAAGAAGCAACAGTAAAAGCTCCAACATTCCTAGACGAAAAGAGCAAAGAAACGGAAAAACCGGAAGCAAAACCACAACCAACAGGAATGACATTTGCAAAAGGCGAAGGTGCTCCAGAAGGTGCAACAGTAAATGCTGACGGTAGCGTAACTTACACACCAAAAGCAGGTGAAGAAGGTACAACAATAAAAGTACCAGTAGTTGTAACTTATAACGACGGAACAACAGATAAGGCAACAGCTGTTATTAATGTGGCGGACAGAACAAAGACCGATGTAACAGGCACACCAGCAACAGTAAAACCAAATGGTCAACCACAAGACACAGGTTTAACAGTTACAAACAAAGATGACACAACACCAACAACTGTAGAAGCAGTGGATGAAGATGGAAACAAAGTTCCAGTAGAAATTGGTGAAGATGGAAAGATCAAAGTAACTCCACCAGCAAACGTAGATGGACCAATAACCGTAACAGTAAAAGACGGTGACTTTGACAAAGACAAAACATTTGAAGTACCAGTAGAAGGTCACAAAAAAGGTGTAGACGACAACAAAGCAAAGACAGACGTAACAGGTACACCAACAGAAGTAAAACCAAATGGTCAACCACAAGACACAGGTTTAACAGTTACAAACAAAGATGACACAACACCAACAACTGTAGAAGCAGTGGATGAAGATGGAAACAAAGTTCCAGTAGAAATTGGTGAAGATGGAAAGATCAAAGTAACTCCACCAGCAAACGTAGATGGACCAATAACCGTAACAGTAAAAGACGGTGACTTTGACAAAGACAAAACATTTGAAGTACCAGTAGAAGGTCA